>JACKZZ010005335.1_pt1 | contig 30626 bp, 53 predicted proteins | sample 8027871 | NCBI WGS metagenome assembly JACKZZ01 (sample SAMN15724774, study PRJNA655200) | protist metagenome | isolation source: fluorescence activated cell sorting (FACS) single amplified genomes of... | place: USA: West Boothbay Harbor, Gulf of Maine | collected 2000-07-19
CAACAGACTAATAAGATGATTAGTATGGTTGAGGAGAAAAAGGAAGATGAAAAACTTTAAATCATTTCTCTTAGGAGAAAATTTAAAAGATTTTGAAGATGATGTTTTGGGAGAAAAAGCACCCGATACTGCTGATGCAATGAAAAGGCATAAGGCAGGTAAGGCTGGCTTCGGAGATATCACTCATCTGAAAGCAAAAGGATTGATACCTCGTTCTGACGGAACGAAAAAGGTATCAGATAAATATAAGTAAGAGGAAAGAAATGAAAACTTTTAAACAACACATTAAAGAAAGTATGTCGCCGTTAGGTGTTAATACTAGTGGTATGGACGGTCAACATGTTGGTGACGGTGCTGTAGGACTAGCAAACATCCATGACGAAGATGTATTGAAGAAAGTAAACGCTTTTGTTGGTGCAATTGCAGAAAAGGAATATCTAAATCCTCAAGCTGCCGTTGAACAACTAAGAAATAGTTTGAATAAAATTGGTCTGACAGTATCAGAAGTTGCCTGTGAAGGCGATAGTGGTACAGTAAATGCCGATGTTATTCAATTTGGTGGTAGATTTGGTAAAGACCTAGATGGTTCTGATTTAAATGATGATGGTATTTCGCACAGAAAAGAAGGCGGCCTAAAGTTACAGGTTAAATACGAAACATTAAGTACAGGAACATCGAAAGTTTACGCCAAGTTAGTTTAACTAACTAGGAAGCGTGAATGTTTAGAGAGATTACTAAAGACAATTGGTTATTTTTTGCACAGCAAAACTATGATAATCCAACGGTTGAAACAGAAATTGAATTTTATGATGATATCAAGAGATTTAAATATCTCAAAAGATTGTTTCGTAAATACGAGATAACAGGTGAAATAAAAATACGATTGGTTTTAAACCATGTAATAGTATTACAGAATGTCTTTGGTGCAGAAGCAGCTATAACATTACTGCTATTTAAAATTGATAAGAAGTATTGGAAGATATTGAAACCAGTTTTAGATTACCTTAGTTATCTCTATCCACACGAACTAAATGATATCGTGGACGATGCAAACATATACAACGAACTGAGGGAACTATGAGTAGAACAATAGATGCATTAATTACCTATAGGGTTATTAAACTCTTGGTGACTGGCTTTGAAAAGACAGAAGCTTTTAAAAGAGGCATCATCGACAAAGACGGTAAGGTTCTTAAACCTTTTAAAACACTAAAAGGTTCTGATAGAAAACATTATACAATACTACATAGGTTCGCTTGGAATATGAAACGAATTCTTAGAAAAGTAGGATTAGGTAGCAGACTAGGTACATTTGGCGTTGCTTTAGCAATGTTAATTAAAGAGGACTCCTCTTACGCCTCTTATAAAGATTGTATCGAAAGTGCAGTTATCACTTACTTGAAAGAAGAAAATTTATACGATGAAATTTTAACAGAAAGTAAAGAAATACCAGAAATTGACGCAACACCATACATGACATGTTTCGGAGTTGATATATATGAACGCAATGGACAACTGGTTTCGGAGTACGATTATGCCAAACATTAAATATAAAGAATTCCTTAGAAAACACACAACTGAGGACATAGTTAACAAGATGCAAGAAGACGCACCAGCAAACGCAGTAGCTCATGGTGGTGTTGACATGAATCCAGACGGCAAGAAAGTCAAAAAGAAAAAAGAAAATGATGCCGAAGATATGTTACGAAGAGTTATAATGAATAAACTTAGTGACAAAATCAAAGAAGAGAATGATAACAATAGTACCACACTTAGAGGTGTACTTGACACTCTAAACAAAGTAGAAAAGATTTCTGATAAATACCTTGGTGTAGATGAAGAAGTCAAAATTGTAGAAGACAAAGAGTATAAATCATTCAAAGAGAAATATAATGGCTAAATCATTTAAAGAGTTTTTGGGATTACCAACAGTTAGAGTAGGTGGTTTAGATAGTATGCACCCTATTGCTGACCTTGGTGACACACCCCCAAAAGGTCAAGGTAGTAGAGCGCCAAGAGCAACAGGTCTTCAGGCGAACTATTCATCACAAGCACCAGGTACTATGAGACCATTTTTAACAGCAGACGCAAAGAAGTTACAAATAAAAAACTGGTCTTCAAAAGGATTTGGTCCTAAAACAGAAGATATTAAAAACACTCCTTTATATAATCACATGCTTGAAGCAGGAGTAATTAAAAAGGAGAAGTAATGGAAATATTACTAACATTAGCAATGAAGTTTTGGCAATGGTCAATTCTTATCGTATTAATCTTAATTGGTTTTCTAATTAATCTATTAGATAAGAAAGAAGTGAAAAGGGTAAACTTTAGATATGATGATTACCCACATATGAAACCAATTAAAATTGCTACGCAAGGAAAAGGTTTTTGGTCAGCGATAGTAATGTGGTTACTAGGAACTAGACATTGGGAAATAGCGAAAGACTTTAATTATAAAATCAATGGTGTATGGTATGTAATACCAGCCGGATTTAAATTTGATGGCGCTAGTGTCCCTAAATTCTTAGCCACATTCTTATCACCAGTCGGAGTATTGTTGATTGGTGGCCTTGTACATGATTATGCTTATAAGTATGCAGCTCTGAAACCTGTTTCGAAGAAAGACGCTTTGTTATTAGTCGACCAAAAAGAAGCAGACAAAATTTTCAGAGATATCAATATTGAGATAAACGGTTTCTACTTTCTAAACTACCTTGCCTATTGGGCATTAAGAATTGGTGGTTTTGTGGCATGGAATGGTCATAGAAAGAGAAACGAAGAAATCAAATAACAGGAGAAAAAGTATGAACTGGTTAAAAGATAGAGTTAAAGAAGTATCATCATGGTCTGGTGCAAGTTTAATTGCATTAGGTATGTTAATTATTTTAGGTGGTCCCTTTGTTAAAATAGCTGCTTATGCAGCCGTAGCTTGGGGTATTGTATCGGTGGTGAAGAAAGACTAATGTTCGGATCCGCTAAACTAGTTATGATAGGTATTGTCGCCATCGGTTTATCCGGTGGCGCTGCCTATGTGTACAAACTCAAGGCTGATAATGTTGTTCTCAAAGAAAACAATATCAAATTAGAAGAGAGTGTAAGCTCTCAACAAGCAGTCATTGAACAACAGAAAAAAGATTTTTCTAATATCATGGAAGCGAACAAAAGATTGCAAGAAACGACTGTTACTTTAGCAAAAGAAATGGCGGCACTAGATGACAAGTTTAATAAAACAAATTCGTCTGGTAAAAAAAGGGACATTGGTGACCTTGCCCTAAATAGAACTAAAGTAATAGAGAAAATTATTAACAGAGCATCAGCTAATGCACAGAGATGTGTGGAAATTAGTATGGGTGCTGAACTAACGGAAAAAGAAATAAATGCTACGAAGAAATCTCAAATCAATTCAGAGTGTCCTTCTATCGCTAATCCTAATTACATTCCTTACTAGTTGTAGTAGTGTAAAACAGTTAGAGATTTTTAAGACAGAAGTAGAAAGAGCACCATTAAATCTGCCTAACGCTGAAACACCAAAGATGGATGAGTTAAACTTCATCATCATTACTTCAGAAAATGCGGAAGAGGTTTTTACTAAGATGAAAGAAAACGGTAAAGACCCCGTTTTATTTGGTCTATCAGATGATGACTACGAAATACTAGCAAAGAATTTTGCCCATATCCGTGCCTACATAATCAAACAAAACGCCACACTTGATGAGTACAGAAAGTATTATGAGGGTGAAAAGAGTGAGTAAATGGGACAAGTGGTTATCTAATCAGAATGAAGTAACACAAATTTATTTTAGAAATAAAATGAAAGAAGGTGACCCAATTATTATTATGAGTGTACTAGTAGGTATCTGCTTTGGATTTCTTGCAGGCATATTAGTAGGTTTATAATGGATATAGTAGAAGTTTTAAATAAGTATGGTTTTGCTACAATAGCAGCTATAGGTTTAGGGTGGTTTATATACTTTATCTACCTTTATATTACCACACAAATTAAAGTAAAGTTAGGTGAGATGAGTACAGTGCTTATCGGTTTAATTGACAGAATCCGTATGTTGGATAATGACCTAATAAGATTAAGGTCTAAATTAAATACTATCCTGACCATGAGAGAAAATCAAAAAAAAAATAAAGAAGACTAAGTTACTCTTTTGACACAATAAATTTCTGACTGCCGGGTATGTCAAATATTCATTGTCAATTTAATGACTAAATCTTATAAATATGAGTATGAAAACATCATTTAAAAAAATGGTGCTAGTAGTGACACTTACATTACCTTTCCTGACTACATCAATATTAGCAGACCAACTGGATTTTAACTTTAAAAACCCGGCCTTTAGTGGTAATGGGTACTCTAATCATGTCTTATCTGTAGACCAATTGCAGTCACAGAGAAAGAAAGATAATGAGGCAGACGCAAAATCAGAAGCTGCAGCTGCCGAAAGAGCAGAGAAAAACACCACAATTAACAAGTTTATTGCTAATGTGGAAAGTAGAATTTATGCCAACCTATCTAAACAATTGGTTGACAATATGTTTGGTACAAGTTGTGACAGTAGCACAACAACCTGTCCAACAAGTGGTACCTCAGAGATAGAGGGTGCGACCATATATTGGGTCAAAGATACCACAACTGAAATTATTACATTAACAATAACAGATGAAAACGGTACAGTTACAAGTATGAGTGTGCCGATAGGAGACTTTGTATTTTAATTAGATGGAATTATTTTGGACAATATTAGAAAGTTTTGGATTACCTGTAGCAGCATCTGGCGTTATGGGGTTTTTCATCTTTCTTGTAATAAAATATATTTTAGAAAGCGTAGTAGGCCAGGTATCTGGAATGCATGGTATGATAATGGCTTTGGAAAATAGAGTTAAGAACATGAACAATGATATGATTAAATTAGATATACAAATTTCAGACGCTTTAAATCTAAGACAAGACGAAGAAAGAATTAGTAGAGCAGATGGAAAAGAAGACGCAAGGAGAGATTAGTGTTGAGGCTTTTGCAAATATTGATTGTCGGCTTAGTCCTGACTGGTTGTGCTACGAATGGCACAAACACTAAAACATTTAAAGGCGACATGCCTTATGTTGAGGGTACACCGACACATGAATTATTAAAGGCAATACCAGAATTAGATGGTCAGCCAAAGATAACGATTGCCGTATATAGATTTACAGACCTAACTGGTCAGAGAAAACCTAGTACAAAGTTTTCTCAATTGTCAACTGCTGTAACACAAGGTAGTGACACATATGTTATTAGTGCATTGAAGGCCGTTTCTAAAGGTACTTGGTTTCAAGTCGTTGAAAGAAATGGTTTAGATAATCTTGTCAAAGAAAGACAATTGATTAGAAGCACAAGAGATTTATATGATGAAGAAAATGATATACAAAAAGTTTTAAAACCTATGTTGTTTGCAGGTTTGATTATTGAGGGTGGTATTGTAGGTTATGATAGTAATACTCAATCAGGTGGTGCAGGTGCAAGATACTTTGGTTTAGGTGTAAGTGAACAATATAGAGTAGACCAGGTGACTGTATCAATGAGAATTGTATCAGTACAAACTGGTGAAATTTTGTTAACCACAAATGTGACTAAGACCATTGCAAGTCACTCAAAGGGTGGTGATGTATTCAGGTTTTTAGACATGGGTACAAAGGCGTTAGAATTGGAAACAGGTATCGCCGTAAACGAACCTGTTAATTATGCAATAAGGACTGCTATCGAGTTTGCAGTTTTGGAACTGATACAATCAGGTGAGAAACAAGGATTTTGGAAATACAAAGAAAAGGAAATAGAAATACCAAAAGTACATGACCTAGATAAAATCAGAGGTTAGTACCAAGGATACGGAGAAATGCTATGAAAAAAATAACAACTTATATTATGTTTGTTATGTTTATGGTCACAACTCCATTATTTGCGAATGATATTTATGTTACTCAGTCTGGTGCCAGTTTGACATTAGATGTATTACAAGACGGAGAAAATAACACAATAGGTAATAGTACAACAGCTTCGGCTTCAACAGGTGCTACAACAAGTTTGAATATAGACCAAGTCGGTGATAGTAATGTTATTAAATATCAAATTAATGGTGCAACATACACAGGCGTTATCAATTTACAAGGTAGCTCAAATGATGTTGATTTAAATTGTGACAGTACAAACGGAAACTCTTCATGTGGAAGTGTTAATGCAGTAGTTAACTTTACTGGTAACTCAAACGACATTGACCTAGACATTGGAGAAACATCAGCAGCTACGGGTGCAGATATAGATATCGTTGGTAACTCAGGCTCGGACTCAAATGTCGTAGCCGCTACAGTTGACGGTACAAGTGTTGTATTAACAATCACAGTAAACGGTGATACTAACAACTATTTACTAGACATAGACGGAAACGGTGATGTTAATGGTCACACATTAATTCATACACACACAGGCGGTATCGCAGATGTTGATATTACACAATCAGGTGTAAACGATAACATGATTAACTTAACCACAAGTGGCGATAATGCCAACATTGATATAATACAGAGAGATTAGTATGTTGAATTTTATACTATTTACAGGATTAATAATATATGCAAGTTATAAATTTTATAATTTTATGCTTAGCCTTAATCCTTACGACTTTACCAGCAAGAAGTAATACATCAATTGGTGATGTTACTTTAAGTAAAGGTAATTCTGTCATTGAAAGAGAAGACAAAAATGAGGTTCAAGTAGAAAAAGACCTTGATGTCTTCTCTTATGACACAGTAAAAACTGGTAAGGGTCAAGTTGCTATAGAGTTTCTGGATGATACCAGAGTTGACATAACACAACACAGCAAACTTATCATTGATGAATTTGTTTACGACCCCAATGCAAAGACAGGTAAATTATCACTAAAGGCAACTTTAGGTACAGTTAGATATGCCTCTGGTCAGATTGCAAAAAACTCAGCACAAAATATAAGTATCAAAACACCTACTGCTACAGTAGCAGTTAGAGGTACAGACTTTGCTATGACTATTGATGAGATAGGTTCATCTACAATTATATTATTACCAAGTTGTGACGGTAATGGTAACTGTTTTGTTGGTGAAATTTCTGTAGAGAGTGACGCAGGTCAAGTGATATTAAATCAGGCATTTCAAGCTACACAAGTAGATACACCTGAAAGTAATCCTTTAAAACCAGTTTTGTTAGACTTGAACGAAAGTTTAATTAATAACTTATTAATTGTACAAAAACCACCTAAACTAGAAGACGCAATTGAACAAGAAGAAAAATTAAAAGTAGTTGCAAACGCATTAGATTTAGACTTTCTAAAGTTTGATGAATTAGAAGTTGACTTATTAGAAACCGAAGAAGACGCAGAGGCAACAGCACTAGAGATAGATTTTTTAGACCAAAACTTTTTAGTAGATATTTTAGAACAATTAAATAAACAACTTGCCTTACAAATGAGAAACGAATTTGATAAAGGTAAAGACAAAAGAAAAACAGGTACAGATGAATTTGGTGTTACATTATTAATTGAAGAGCCTGAATGGGTATGGATGAGAAGTGATGAGGCAGGTAATAATATTGTATTAAGATTAAGCCAAGAAAATGGTTATACACTTAATGTTGTACAAGGTGATATAGAGATTAGAGATTACCAGTTAGGAGAGGGAAATAATGAAATCTATATTAATCAGCGTTAGTTTTTTAATTTGTTTCTTGTTTACAACTTTAGCAAATGCAGGAGTTTTAAATTATAAAACATATGCTATAACTACCTATGCACCAAGCCTAGAATTTCCTTTCTATGATAATGTGGCAGGTTATAACACAGATGGTTCAAATTCCAGTCCATATGGTTTAGGTAGTGTACTCAGCACAGGAACTATATCAAGTCCAAGTGGATATTATTGGGGTAGTGGTCAGGTATTAAATAGTGGAAGAAGTGAATATGTGGCAGTAGAAGTTACAGGTTACATCACTTGGCCAGGTACAACAGGACAAGAAACAACAGTTTACTTTGGCGTAGCGGCTGATGATGGTGTGTTTATGAACATAGATGGTACAAATGTTATTACAGATTGGCAACAACAAGGTTGGGGGTATTGGAACGCAACTGGTTCATTAACAAAAACTGCTGGCCAACAATATGAAATTACAGTATGGATGTATGAATGGGGTGGCGCTGCCGCTTTAGATATTAATTACTGTATGACTAACTCTTATTCAACTTCTTGTCAAACAGATTTGCCAACTTCGTGGTTTTCAACAACACAAGTTATACCAACCTCAGGCATAACAAATGCACAAACAACGAGTTTCAATAATGCTAGAAATAAGGCCGTAAACGGTAATCAAATTTATATTACACAAACAGGTGATAGTAATACTTTAAATATATTACAAGACGGTGATGATAACTTAATTATAGGTACAGATTTAACTTCATCAGCTGTTATAACTGGTGATAATAATGCTTTAGATTTAGACCAAATTGGTAATGATAATGTTTTAGGTTTAGATATTGTTGGTTCATCAAACAATGTGGCAGTCACACAAAACCAAGACCAAAGAGCAATACTAGATATAACAGGTTCATCAAACAATGTAGATTTAGACCAATCAGCAATCAACTATGTTGGTGAACATTATATGGAAGTTATCATAGCTGGCAATAGTAATAATGTTGATATAGACCAAACAGAAACAGGAAATAAAAAATTATTTTTAGATATAGACGGTAGTAATAATGTCGCAGTTGACCAAAAAGGTACAGGCAATCATTATGCAGAAATAACTTTGACTGATAGTCATAATGTAGATGTAACACAAGACGGAAGTGGTGACCACAATGCCACAATTAATTTAAGTGGTAATTCTTCTACTATAGATTTGACACAAGACAGTAGTACCTCACAAAATTATTATCTATATCAAAATTGTACACAGGCAAGCTGTTCAGCAACTGTGACACAGAATTAGACATACAAGGAGAGAGAAAATGTATGAACTATATAACACAAAAGAAAAAATATATTTTTTAATATGTGGACTATTAATTACGGCATGTGTGGTATGGGTGACACATATTGCTTGGAAATATGACAGAGTTAATGAAGAGTGGAATAAAAATTTCACAACACCAGAAGAATTTTGGATTATAGAAAGAAAGATGTCTAAATAAAATTGATGAAGAAGATTTTAACTCATTGGACTTTGGCGTTCATCACTCTCGCAGTTTTGACATTTGTAGGTTTACAAGACCCACAGATTAAAGAAGTTGCAAGGTTGAAATCATTTGACCTACAGTTTCAATCACAACCAAAAGAAGTATCGCAAGACATTGCTATCATTACTATTGATGAAAAATCAATAGAACTTTATGGTCAATGGCCATGGAAGAGAGATGTATTAGCAGGTGTTATAGAAGAATTAAGAGCTGCTGAAGTTGGTGTTATTGTATTGCCAATATTATTTTCAGAAGAAGATAGATTAGGTGGTGATGATGCATTAGCAAAAGCATTGAAAGATAATTTTGTTGTTGTTGCACAAACAGGTTCACATCAAACTACAAAGAATGGTTATCCTAGAGGCGTTGCTAAGATTGGCAATCCACTAGAATGGTTATTTGAATGGCCAGGTATGGTAGGACCAATACCAGAGATTGGTGACAATGCAGCTGGTGTCGGTGTAACAAATGTCGCACCTGAAATAGATGGTGTCGTAAGAAGAATGCCATTGCTTATGAAAATAGGTAATGATGTTTATCCAAGTATTGCAATCGAAGTAATTAGAACGGCAACAGGCGACCCTAGTTATCAAGTAAAAGCTGGTGACGCAGGTATAATTGCTATGAGAGTACCAGGTTTTGCAACAATCAATACAGACCCACATGCCAGAATATGGTTGACTTGGAATAAAGAATATCAAACTATATCTTTAGCTGAGGCAGGACCAGGAACCTTTGATGATTTAAAAGGCAAGACTATAATAATTGCCACAACAGCAGAAGGATTAGGTGGTGTGATTGCAACACCGACAGGAAGTAATTACGATTATGTCGCAGTTGCCTCAACACTACAAACGGTTATAGATGGTGTCAATATAGAAAGACCAGACATATCATTTTTAATTGAATTAGCTGTTGCCTTTTTAGTAGGATTTGTTATAATAATACTTGCAAGATTTACACCGTATTATGTAGTTGGTGTAATGATGGTTGCCTTTTCAGCGGCAGCCGTGTATAGTACAATATATTTCTTTGGTAAAAATCAATTAGTAGATGTCACTTGGATATTAGTGACAATAATTCTTGTTGGTTTACATAGTATATTCAACAGATTTATACTAGAGTTTTTTGAGAAACAAAAGATTAAGAAACAGTTTGCTGGTTATGCCTCACCAACTGTTGTGAAAATGTTACAAGAGAACCCTAGTTTAATTAAAGACGGAATGAAGAAAACAGTGTCCATATGCTTCTCCGACTTACGAGGTTTCACTCCCCTTGGCGAAAGCTTTGGTGATGATGTAAAGGGCTTGACTAAGTTGATGAACCAATATATGGATGCTATCACAGAACCAGTTTTAGACGCTAAGGGTATGATTATAAAGTATATCGGTGACGCCTCCATGCACATCCACAACGCTCCAATTGACGACCCACACCATGCTAAGAGTGCTGTACAAACTGGACTGAATATGTTAAAAGCAGTGGAGAAGTTTAATGTGGCACTACAACGAGATAACAGGCCGGCAGTGGGTATGGGTGCTGGTATTAATACTGGTTTGGGGTACCTTGGGGAAATGGGTAGCACAAAAAGACATTCGTATGATGTTCTTGGCGACGCTGTATCAACAGCAGCAAGGATTGAAAGTAAATGTAAAGAGTACGGGTGCGTCCTATTAGTAGGAGAAAATACATACGAAGCAACTAAAAACGATTTCTTTTATTTAAAGATTGATGACCTAGCAGTTAAAGGTAAAACTGTAGGCATTAGTATCTACACAGTTTTAAGTGACGCCAAATATATGATGAACAATACTAATTGGGGTGTCGCTGAAAATCAGCACATTAAGATGCACAACTATTATAAAAATCAACAATTCGATAATGCAATTAGATTGTGTAAATCTTTAATGACTGAATTTGATGGCAAGATGAAAGGATATTATGAAATGTGGATTGAAAGATGTGAGTATATGAAAACACAACAACTACCGGAGGATTGGAATGGTGTGTTTATTGCAACAACTAAGTAAGGAGGTGGTCCAATATCTATCGTTTTAACTTAATAACAAGGGAGGTTTATTGTACTTTTACGGAAGACAAAATAAAGAAGTAGATTTAGAAAACTACAAACCAGAGTGGTTAAGAATAAGAAGAAATAAAGATAGAAGGAGAAGGAGGTGCCTAGCGAGATTAGCTAAACTACATTGTACATTGAGAGTTTAAGTTAACTAAATAATAACATAGAGAGAAACATACAAAAAGTATACCAGATGTGTATAGTCAAGTCAGAAACTGAGCTCTCTTAACTTTCGTCCCAAAAGGATTGCAGATACATGGAAACAACAGAACTCAAAGTACAAATTGAAGGTCTTAAAAAAGATGTCGAGAATGTCGCCAATCTAAATGCTCGTTTAGATGTGACTATTGACAAACTTACAGATATTTCATCATCAATTAAATCTATGTTGGCAGTGCATGAAGAAAAGATTTCCAGACAAGAACAAATAGATGAGATTATATTTGACAAACTAAAAGATAGAGCGGGTGAGATAGATACCGTTCACAGAGAATTATCAAGAGAAATCCAGCAAGTCGAAAAACGATTATTAATTGAAATGAAGCAAATAAAGCTTGACATTGGGGCCAGAGTTGGTATACTAGAGAAATATAGATGGATAATTATGGGTGGTGCCATTGTTATCGGTTTCATTATATCTCGTAACTTTACTACATTACTAGAGATGATGAGATAGAATAATCGCTTCCTCCAACTGGAGTAAGTAGGTCCGTGAATAAGCGCCGGAAACCTCGGTGCTATTTTTTATGCTGGAAAGTCGCTCAAACCACGCTTGACAATCGGCTAATATTAATGTATTATATGTGAACTATGTCGAGTTATATTGATTTAAAATTTATAAATGAAATGTCCACGAGGCTTCAGCAATTTAAGCGGAAGTCCGAGTATTTGTACAACTTCCGTTGCCCTTATTGTGGCGACAGTAAGAAGAACAAAACCAAAGCGAGGGCATATTTCTATAGAGTGAAGAATGATATGTTCTTCAAGTGTCACAATTGTGGTGAAGGCCATAATCTGGCTAATGTTATTAAACACATTGACCAGAAGTTACACGATAGATATTTGTTGGAAAGATACAAGAGCTCAGCTCCTTCCACGCAAAAACCAAAAGCTGCATTTGACTTTAAACCAGCTTTTGATAGTAAACCTCAAAAAGATTATCTTAGCCAATTAACTAAGGTAAGTGATTTGAAAGAAAATCATCCTGCTAGACACTATGTCACAGATAGAATGATACCTGAAAATCACTTTGAAAACTTGTATCTTTGTGATAAATTTATGGAGTTTGTTAATAAGGTTAAGCCTCAAACTTTTCCTTTTATCAAAGAAGACCACCCTAGGTTGATTATTCCATTTTTTGATTTAGATGGCAAATTTTTTGCCTTTCAAGGTCGAGCATTTGGTAATGAACAACCTAAATACTTGACAATCAAACTAAAAGATAATAAACAAAAAATCTATGGCCTAGAGCGTGTTAATTTACAAGAACACATTAACATAGTCGAGGGTCCTATAGATAGTTTGTTTGTGAAAAACTGTTTAGCAATGGGTGGTGCCGATATGTATTTTGATAGAATACCGGCAAAAAATATTACATATATATTTGATAACGAACCAAGAAATAAAGAGATAGTTAATAGAATGTACGATGTGATAGATAAGAATTATAATTTAGTAATTTGGCCAGACCATATACAATCTAAAGATGTAAATGATATGGTGATGAGTGGTATGAAGATTGATGAGGTTAATAATCTTATAAGTACCAACACCTTTGCCGGATTAGAAGCGTTGACAAAATTAACCAATTACAAGAAATGTTAGGAGAAATAAATGGTAGATGAAGCAATTAAGGTAGTAAAAAGAAACGGTAGAGGTAGTGAACCTCTTAACATTGATAAGATACACGAAATGGTTGAGTATGCTTGTGAAGACATTGCAGGTGTATCATCATCACAAGTAGAGATGAATTCAGGCCTTCAATTTTATGATGGTATTACTACAGATGAAATTCAACAAATTCTTATTAAGTCGGCTTCAGACCTTATTTCTTTAGAACACCCTAACTATCAATTTGTAGCCGCTAGACTATTATTGTTTGCATTAAGAAAACAAGTTATTGGTAAACTATGGGACCACCCAAATCTATACGAACACACTAAGAAAGGTGTCGAAGTGGGTGTCTATGATAAAAATATTTTAGATTGGTATTCAGAGGCAGACTTTGATAGAATGGAAAACTGGATTTCACACGATAGAGATTATGATTTTACTTACGCTGGTCTAAGACAAGTGATTGACAAATATCTAGTGCAAGACAGAAGTAATGGTCAAGTTTTTGAAACACCTCAATTTATGTACATGTTAATCGCCGCTACTATATTTAAAAATTATTCAAACGGACAAAGGATGACATATGTTAAAAAGTATTATGACGCAATTTCAAAATTTAAGCTTAATATTCCTACGCCTGTTATGGCAGGTGTTAGGACTCCTATTCGACAATACGCTTCTTGTGTTTTGGTTGATGTTGACGACACTCTGCCTAGTATTTTCAGTAGTGACATGGCTATTGGTAACTATGTTGCACAAAGGGCTGGCATTGGTATCAACGCAGGCCGTATCCGTGGAATCAACTCCAGGATTAGAGGCGGTGAAGTCCAGCACACAGGAGTTATACCATTTCTCAAAAAGTTTGAAGCAACAGTCAAGTGTTGTACTCAAAATGGTGTCAGAGGTGGCTCTGCTACTGTTCACTTCCCAGTTTGGCATAAAGAAATTGAAGACATTTTGGTCCTCAAAAATAACAAAGGTACGGAAGACAACAGAGTAAGAAAATTAGATTATTCTATTCAGTTATCTAAATTATTTTATGAAAGATTTATTACTGGTCAAGATATAACTTTATTCTCACCACATGAAGTGCCTGAATTATATGAGGCATGGGGAACACCAGAATTTGATGAACTGTATGAGATTGCAGAAAGAAAAACTAGTGTAAGTAAAACAAAAGTACCAGCAAATGATTTGTTTGGTTCTATGTTGAAAGAAAGAGCAGAAACAGGTCGTATCTATATTATGAATATTGACCATTGTAATACTCATTCATCTTTCAAAGATAGAATTACAATGTCAAATCTTTGCCAAGAGATTACATTACCTACAGACCCTATTCAACACATTGATGGTGAAGGAGAGATTGCGTTATGTATTTTAAGTGCAATCAATGTTGGTAAAATTAATAGTTTAGATGAACTAGAACCTATTTGTGAACTTGCAGTAAGAAGTTTAGATGAAATTATTGACCACCAATTATATCCTGTTAAGGCTGCCGAAGTATCTACTAAGGCAAGAAGAAGTCTTGGTATTGGTTATATTGGTCTTGCACACTATTTGGCAAAACATAAAGTCAAGTATGGTGACAAAGATGCCTTAAAATTAGTAGATAATTTAACAGAGGCATTTCAGTTTTATCTATTGAAACATTCAAACACTCTTGCAGAAGAAAAAGGCAAGTGTGATTATTTCGATAGAACAAAGTATTCAGACGGCATACTTCCTATAGACACATACAAAAAAGATGTTGATGAGTTGGTGAAACCAAAACTACAATATGATTGGGAATGGCTAAGAAAGAAAATCAAAGAGCATGGACTACGACATAGTACACTTACAGCTCAGATGCCGTCTGAATCCTCTTCTGTTGTATCTAATGCGACAAATGGTATCGAACCACCAAGAGATTATTTAAGTATTAAGAAGTCTAAGAAAGGTACATTAAAACAGATTGTACCACAATATCAGACTTTGAAGAACGCATATACTCTATTATGGGATATGCCAAACAATAATGGATATATAAATATCGTTGCAGTAATGCAGAAGTATTTTGACCAGGCAATTAGTGGTAACTGGTCATACAATCCAGAACATTTTGAAAATGGTGAGGTGCCTATATCAGTTATGGCACAAGACTTACTGAACACCTACAAGTATGGGTGGAAGACTTCTTATTATCAAAACACATATGATAGTAAGAAAGATTTAGACGAACCATCACATCCAATGGGGTGGAAAGATAATGTAGAGGAGAAACCTTTACAAGGTTATGCTAGTGAGATAATGACTAACAAACTTGAAGACGAAGAAGATTGCGATAGCTGTACTATTTAAAGAGGGAAAATAAATGTCGAGAAGTGTACTAAATAAAGAAACCGGTGTAGATTTTACAAAACAACCTATGTTTTTTGGTAAAGAAATGCAGGTTCAAAGATATGATGATATGAAGTATCCAATCTTTGAGAAACTAAACCAACAACAACTAGGTTATTTCTGGAGACCAGAAGAAGTGTCTTTACAGAAAGATAGAAATGATTATCTACAATTAAATGAACAGCAAAAGTTTATTTTTACATCTAATCTAAAGTATCAAACTATGTTAGATAGTGTACAAGGTAGAGGTCCATGTTTGGCCTTCTTACCATTTGTATCACTACCTGAACTAGAAGGCTGTATTGTAACATGGGATTTTATTGAAACAATACATAGTAGAAGTTATACATACATCATCAAAAATCTATATGCAAATCCAGGTGAAGTATTTGATACCATTATGGGTGATGAGAAAATCCAAGAAAGGTCACATTCAATCACTAAGACTTATGATGATTTAATTGAAAATGGTTATAAGTGGGCTCTTAATGAAAAGAGTGTTGACATGTATGAATTGAAAAAGAAAATGTACCTTGCAATGGTAACTGTAAACATCTTAGAAGGCTTGCGTTTCTATGTATCGTTTGCTTGTTCGTTTGCATTTGGTGAATTAAAACTACTTGAAGGTAGTGCAAAGATTATATCTTTTATTGCAAGAGATGAAAGTCAACACCTTGCAATGTCACAAACTATTATCAACAACTGGCATGATAGAAATGATGACAAAGATATGAAAAAGATTTCTAAAGAAGTCCAAGGCGAAGTGTACAAGATGTACGATGAAGCAGTAAATGAGGAAAAACGATGGGCAACATATCTATTTTCAAAAGGCAGTATGATTGGATTATCAGAAAAACTGTTACACCAGTTTGTAGAATACATGGCGAACAGAAGAATGAAAGCAATCGGCCTAGACCCGAAATACGACCAAAAAACAAATCCACTTCCATGGGTAGACCACTGGCTGAATTCAAAGGGTACACAAAACGCACCACAAGAAACAGAGATTGAGAGTTATGTTATTGGTGGTATTAAACAAGATGTAAAGAAAGACCAATTTAAAGGTTTTAGTTTATAAGGATTATGTCAGTATTGGAAAAAAGAAAAAAAAGTTGTTCTTCCTGCGAAACTAAATATACTGTAACATGGGACATTGACGAGCAAGACTTAGAGCCGTTAACTTGTCCATTTTGTGGATATGAGGTAGAGAATGAAGAAGACGAGCTCGAAGAAGTTTGGTCAAACGACAGCGAAGACGAAGATTGGAATTGATTATAGTTTAACAAGTCCTGCCATATGTGTAAATGATGGCAACTTAATGTTTTACTATTTGACTTCTAAGAAAAAGTGGATTGGTAAACAAAGTGAGAATATAATTGGTTATGAACATAAAGAATGGAAAGACCCTATTGAAAGATTTACATACATCTCAGATTTCGCAATCGAAATCATCAAACAAACACAAAATCCAGAAATCTACATTGAAGGATACTCCTTTGGTTCAAAAGGCCAAGGTGTATTTCAAATTGCTGAAAATTGTGGCATCCTTAAATATCGTTTACTTGAAGAAAAGTTTGGTTATAACACAGTTGTACCTAGTGTTGTTAAAAAAGGCGCTACTGGAAAAGGTAACGCAGACAAAGATTTAATGTATGAGGCATTTGTGAAAGAAGTGAAGATTGATTTGAAACAAATACTTGATACAGATAAGACAGGTAATCCATTGTCTGATATTGTAGATAGTTATTATATACAAAAGGTTGGCTATGAAAATTCACTTATTTAATACCAAAAACTCTTCATTACCATTTTTAAATGCGTTTTCAAAAAACCATGATGTCAAAGTTTATAACTCACAAGAAAACGAAAGTGCCAAAGGTAAAGGTGCAGATAGATTTTTAGATTACAGTTGGCCAACATGGGACGGTACACTCGTACATGACGAACCAGTAATATTTCAAGGTCTTGTGAGAGGCACAAAAGAAGTGTATGAAGTTGCTAATTCAGAGGGAGCTGATTGGTATTACTTTGACCAACCATACTTCTTTATGAAAGACTACCAACAATCAGACACAGGCGACAGATGGTATCGTATCTGTAAAAATAATACTCAAAAGAATTTCTTAGACAAATCATACAAAAAAGTAAACACAAGATATAATAAACTTATATCAAGGTTAAATCCAAAATGTATTGACGAACTAACACCAAAACCATGGCAGTATGATGGTAAACATATTCTTATTATACCACCTAGTTATCACACAGCATGTTGGTATGGTATAGACAGTATGAAATGGACAGAAGATGTAATCAAAACTATTGCAAAGTATGATAGAAAACATCCAGTAAAAATTAGACAAAAATTTAAAAACGGTGTAAATTGGGGAGAAAAATTAGATAGACCATTAAGTGAAGATTTAAAAGATTGTTTTGCTATGGTATCTTTTCATTCTATGTGTGCTGTACATGCCGTTATGAATGGCATACCTAGTTTTTGTAGTGAACACTCACCTGCCTATTCTGTAAGTTTAGGTTTAGATAAGTTAAGTGAAATTAACGACCCATTATATGCAGTTGATAGAGAACATTGGGTAAAATCACTAATGTGTGCTCAATTCACAGAAGAAGAAATGAAATCAGGCCAGGCATATGGGCATTTGAACGGAGAGAATGTATGGTAAATACAAAATTATTAGAAGCACTAAAGAACAGTCGCATGAATGACAATCCATGGGAACATTTTACCTTTGAGGGGGCATTAACAGATGAACAGATTGATGAGATTAGAAATGCCAGTATAACAAGAGATGGTGTGTTACATGATGGCACCAGGTCTGGTTATAAAGAGGGTGTAGAAAAACAAAATCATAAACTTAGGGAGTATATTACAAAGGACAATTATCATAGATATCCTGAATTAACAAAGTTTATAAATGAGATGCGAGGCAAAGAAGTTAGAGAAGCCATCGCACAAATGGTAAAAAACGAGAATAACTTTGCAGGTTCTTTCGTAAGATTAGAAGTATTGAATGATGTAGAGGGCTTTTGGCTTAAACCTCATTGTGATATACCAGAGAAACTAATATCAAGCTTGATTTATGTAAACAAAACAGGCGAAAATATTAACCTAGGCACAGACTTGTATAATGAGAATTTAAAGTTGGTAAAAACTGTACCGTTTTGGAATAATTTAGGATATATATTTGCCGGTCCTAACAAATGGCATGGTATGGATGAAGGTAAAAATATCAAAGTAGAACGAAGAGGTATACAATTAAATTATGTAACTTTTCAAACAGATTGGCCAGTACATGAAAATTAAATCAAACGAATATGTTTGCCTAATGACATATTTGGCTGCAAAACCTTATATAAAAGAATTTAGAACTGCTATTGATATTGGTTGTAGAGATGGTGATTTTAGTAGACCTATGTCAAGTGATTTCACTAAAGTTGAAGCATTTGATTATAGAAAAAGACCAGGTTTTGATACAATGCGTAATGTTACACATAGAGAAATTGCATTAGGTGATGAAGAAAAACAAGTAAAAGCATATTCGGGTGTCATTACAGATATACCTAGAAAAGAAGCAAAAGAAAAAATAGTACAACAAAAGACTTTAGATAGTTTTAATTTTACAATGGTTGACCTAATTAAGATTGATGTAGAAGGCCATGAATTTAGAGTTTTAAAAGGTGGTGAAAATACTATCAATAAATATTCACCTATTATTATCATTGAAGACAACGGTAGTGATGAAAAATGGGGAAAAGAAACTGGCGCCATTGATTTATTAAAAGAAATGGGTTATGAAATTAAAGCAGAATATAAAAACGATTTAATATTAGTGAGGAAAATATGACGGAACAAGAACTCTTAACAGAGATAAAAAGACTAGAGGGTATCTATATGGCACCCCAAGACTTTAAACAATATAAAAATTATTGGCTACCAGAAGGCATAGTTAAAGAAAGTACAAATGTATTATCATTAGGTGTACATAGAGATGTAGGTTGGGAACAATCTATGTTGCAAGACAATCCTAACATGAATATACATTGTTATGACCCTACACCAGATAGTGTAAAACTCTTTGAAACAAACTTCACAGGTAAAGATAAGATGACATTTCATCAACTAGCATATGCTGGTGAGAATGGCAAGATGAAATTCTATTATGATAAGAACGACCTTGCGAAGTGTTATTCATTGTTGCCATTACCACAGTTTGGTGAGAATCCAGGATATATTGAAGTAGATACTAAAAATCTAAAAACAATTATGGCTGATGATATGCCACAACCAGATATTATTAAAGCAGATATTGAGGGTGTGTGGTATGATTTCTGTAGAGAAGTTATCGACCAAGATGTAAAATTCAAAGCATTTCTAATAGAGTTTGAAGTAAAACTAATTGACAATGAAAATAGTTTGAAACAATACGAAGAACTATTAAAAGAATTCAATTATGGTCCTTACGAAGTATTTTTAAATAGACCTAGAAACAAGTGTTTATCTGAAGCAGTTATATTAAGAGCTAAATAATGTTAATAAACTTCTTTTTAAAATCTACACCATTACACCACCAAAGGCAAATAATGATTGACCTTGCAGAAAAAGTTGGAGGTAATTTAGCAAAATCAGAAGACTATCAGGAATGTGATGTTGCTGTTATATTCGGTTCGTGGAAAAAACAGCCTAAAAAGAAGTGGAAGATATTGTTACAACATCATTTTACAAAGGCAGATATTGTAGAGAAACATAGAGATAAACCATTAATAGTAATTGAAACACCATTACTAGGTAGAACTATTACAGATGAACATGAATATCATAGAGTTGGCCTAAACCACTTTATGAGAGGTCTTGCAGATTTTAAAAATGAAAATAGTCCTTCAGATAGATTTGAAAAACTAGGTTTAGAAATTAAACCATGGAGAAAGAAAGGCGACCATGTATTAATAGTTGGTCAAAATATGTTTGACGCCTCATTATTTGGTCTTGATTTTCAATGGTGGGTAAAAAACACTATTCAACATTTAAGAAGACATACAGATAGACCTATAGTTTTCAGAGACCATCCAGAAAATAAAAACTTGATGAAAAATTTGATAGATACTTACAAATGGTGTAATGTATCTTATAGTAATAGTGGGTCAATCAATGATGATTTAAAAAACGCACATTGTACCGTGTCTTACACAAGTGGTTCTAGTATTGATTCCATACTGGTAGGTGTGCCTGTAATACCATGCAATGAATGTAATTTCGTATGGCCTATATCTAGTCATTCATTAGAGGACATTGAAAATCCTAAACTTGGTGAAAGAGAACAATTATTATATGACCTAGCATATGCCCAATGGTCGGTTGAAGAAATTAGACAAGGTAAAGCTTGGGAGCATTTAATTGAAAATTAAAACCATTACAACTTACAACAATAAACTATATAAAGAATATGCTCATAGGTTTAAAGAGACCTATAACTGGCCATTTCCTCTAAAAATCTACAATGAAGATGAATGTATGATGAAAACCATACCTGAACTAAAAGAGTTTGTAGAAAGAAACAAAGATAGACAACCATACTCAGATTACAAAGTAAAAGGCAAAGCTTTTCTCACAGATGGTGTCCGTTTCAGTTATAAAGTATATGCATATTGTCATGCCATAATAAACTGTAATGTTGATGGCTTAATTTGTATTGATGCAGACAGTGTATTTCATAAAAAAATTGATGAAGAATGGATTATAAAACATATTCATAGAGATGATTGTATGATGGCATATCTTGGTAGAGGTAATAATTATAGTGAATGTGGTTTTCTATACTTCAACTTAAAGCATCCAGATATTAAATCATATGCAAACAGAATGTTGTCACTATACAATACAGATGGCATTTATAATCTAAAAGAACAACACGATAGTTATGTGTGGGATTATGTAAGAAAAGAATTTGAAAACAGAGGTGTAAGAAACCACAACATTGGTGATGGTAAACCAGGCCATGTTCAAGCAAGGTCTATATTAGGACCTGTTTATGACCACACAAAAGGTAACAGAAAATTAAAAGGGCGTAGTCCGGAGGCGAGAGTATGATAGATGTTTTTATAGGTTACGATGAGGGTGAAAAGATTGCCTACCACATATTGTCAGAGAGTATTAGAAGAAACTCTAGTCAACCAGTTTCAATCACACCATTGTGTTTGAGTAATATACCAGAATTTACAAGAGAGAAACAAGAAAACCAATCTACAGATTTTGCATTTAGTAGATTTATGGTGCCTAGTTTGAGAAAGTACCAAGGTTTCTCTATCTTTATGGATTGTGATATGATGTTTAGAGGAGATATTGCAGAGTTGTGGGAAAAAAGAAACTACATTTATTCTGTTATGTGCTGTAAACATGATTATGAACCTACTCAACATGCTAAGTTTAGAGGTGCAAAGAACGAGAAGTTTGAGAAGAAAAACTGGTCGAGCATGATGATATTCAATAATAGTTTATGCAACAGATTAACACCTGACTATGTTAATGAAGCTTCAGGTTTAGAACTACACCAATTTAAATGGTTGCCAAATGAAGCCGCTATTGGTTCTTTAGATTTAGAATGGAACTGGTTAGTAGGCGAATATGAATATAATGAGAACGCAAAGAATGTACATTGGACATTAGGTGGTCCTTATTTCAAAGAATATAATAATAGTGACTATGCAGACGAATGGTTTAAACTATATGCAGATACTATCAAGGTTGAACTATGATACATACACACACTTTACCATGGGACAAATGTTTATCACACCAACTTATGCCTGCCATAAAGAAAGGCTGGAAAGATGATGGTAAAGATATACACTTCTTTTGGGGTTTAGCAGGTCAGAATATTAGACAGATAAAAGAATGTACAGAAAAGGGTGTGGAGTGGTGGTATATAGATGTAGGTTATCTTACTGAACAAATCACAAGATATCCAGAGCCTATAATTAACAATTATGATAACACTTATTTCAGAATATGTAAAGGCGATATTCATACTACAACAAAAGGTATTGCTACACCAGACAGGTGGAATGACCTAAATAAAAGAGGTATAGATTGTGAGTTTAAAGGTTGGAACGATGATGGTAAACACATACTATTATGTCCTTCCTCGCCAACTGTATGTTATCATATTAACAATGTTCAACAAGACGAGTGGATTGCAAGAACACAACTACAGTTATCAGAACTCACAGATAGACCTATTAAAATGAGAAATAAACCAAGACCGAGTAATAAGTGGTGGAACACTGACATTAGAGATGATTTGAAAGATGCATGGTGTGTTGTTACAAACATGTCATTATCAGCAGTTGATGGTATTTTAAATATGACACCAGCTATCACTCATCAACGCAATGTTGCATCGTTTGTAACAAGTCGTAAACTGGCAGAGGTTGAGAAACCTTTTAAACCAGATAGGAAGACGGTACAAGAATGGCTAAACACGATAGCAAATCACCAATTCACTATTTCAGAAATAGAGGATGGTTTAGCATACGACATTTTAAAGGTGCAATATTCGGCAGGTGGTTAGGATTTGCTCTTGCCATTTTAGGCGTCTATGTGTTATCATCAGCACATATACCTACACAATGGTTAGGTTGGTTGATAACAGGTTTGTCATGTGCTATATGGGTATGGTACGGTTATAAAGATAAAGACTGGCCAAGAATGTTAATGGAATTATTTTATTGTTTTCTAGCAATTAGAGCTATATTGAATTGGATGAATATGATATGAAAAATTTTGTATGTGTATGTTGGGGAGATAAGTACCCTTTTGAGTATGTTCAAAAACTGTACAACATGGTACAGAGAAACACCACAGTTGAACACAAGTTTATAGTCTTTACAGACAATGTTTCTATGCATGGTAAACTTAGTCCTGAAATAGAGATACGAAAATTCTTTCATCACGACTATGAGGGTTGGTGGAATAAACTACAACTATTTTCACCAGAAGCAGACCTTGTAGGTGAAAATCTATACATGGATTTAGATGTGGTTATCTTAGAGAATATAGATGACTTCTTTAATCACGGTGAAGAAGATACATTTAGTATTATCAATAATTTCAATCTAACTACCAAAATATTCAATTCAAGTATATTTAAATTTAATAACAAAACTGCTACAGACCTTATCTGGAGACCTTGGTTGGCCGATAGAGGTAATCTAAAAAGAAACCAAGGTGACCAAGATGTTATATCCATACTGGCCAGTAAAAGTCAGAAATTTAGAGTATTTCCAGATGAATGGTCTTTCTCATATAAGTGGAATAATAGAGTAAATCCAAGATATTCTAAGCAAGATTGGACTTTTGAACGAGGTGTAGGTAAAGTGGCTGTCTTCCACGGAGCGCCAAATCCACACGAAAGTGACCAGGAATACATCAAAAACGCCTGGAAGTAACCCTTCCCTCGCTGGTCAATCCTGTCGCACCTCTAAAACCTAGACCAGGTCTCAAAAAAAACTTTAAAAAAAAGCGATAAAGTGCTTGCCATATGGTATGGACTCTGATAGGATATGTGTATATGATAAAGAATTACACAGAAAAAAAACACAAAATAATGGTTAAAAGACATGAAAAAAGGCTTGCCAAGTGTAAGAAATACCTGTATAATAACCTTATTGATTTACTAATGAATACTATAAACACTAACAAAGGAGAACACTACTATGGCTAAAGTTAAAAACTACTACATGGACGAGGCTGAGAAAGCCGTTGATGCAATCATCAAAAAACTAAAAGACAATGTGATTACAAAATCTGTTGCAATCAAAGAAATTATGAATGTCGAAGCTGTCGACCTGATTGATATTGATGAATACAATGTTGAAGAAGTAATCGACATGGAATTAGAAACTGCTTAACAAACAAAAGGACAATACTATGAACACTACATATATCGTAACTACACAAGGCTTAGAAAACTATGGCGCACATGCTGAGAGTGGTAAATTCTCAGATAACCAACACTATTGGAAGTTTAAGTCTGGTACAGAATATATGGTTACAGGTCTTGACCGTGAACAAGACGCAATGGCATTTGTAATGGCCATCGGTGCAGATAATGGTATTGGTTGGAAAGAATACCCTTGTGATATTCAAACTTATGAAGATTGGATGAAACAGTGGGACATGTCAGATGAGAATGACAAAGAATATTATGAATTTAAAATGAAACACATGGTCAAAGCTGACCCTAATACATATAAAAAGGAGGCTACATATGATTATTAATGTAGGCGATTATGTTGAATGTAATCACGGAAGAAGTGGTACAATCATCAATATCGGTATCGCTACTGAAAAAACCGATATAGCGGCTGAGAATGATACAGCCCTAAATGCTAAAACTTATGACACTGAGTTAGGATATACTGGCGCTATTACATATACAGGCGACAGTGGTACACACTGGTGTTATTTCAAGCAAATCAATAAAGTTGAAGAAAGTGCTACTAATGAAATATAATGAAGATAAAATCCTGAAAGAGATTGGTGACTATATTAAATCTACATATGGTCAACACTATGCTCAGGTACAAGAGGGTGTTCAAGTGCAAGACTTGTTACGCTCTGCTGGTATTGATAAAGATTTTTGTCAAGCCAATGCAATTAAGTATCTTGCAAGGTTCGGCAAAAAGAATGGTCGTAACCGTGCTGACCTTTTAAAGGCTGCTCATTACATTGTTCTATTAATGGACAGTGAAGATAACACTAACTCTAAGGAAAAATAATGATTGACATTTTAGAAAAGATTGAACAACTTAAATCTATCGCCAAAATGGTCGATGATGGTACACCTAGATATCAGATTGTAGATAAGTGTAATGAAATCATCAAATCAGAACAAAAAAAGGTAGATGAATTTGAGCAATGGGCTGAAGAAGAGTCCGCTAAACAAATAGAGTTGGATTTTCAGGATCCAAAGAAAATGGTCACAGATTGCGTTTAGCACGAAAAAACGAGGCGCCAGGATGCGCCAGGAGACGCTTTAAGAGCTGCTCGAAGGTCGGACTATGGTCGAAAAACTAGTAAAAACACGCTTTTTTTACGCTTGCCATTATCCACCAATTCTGATAGGATAAGAACAATTAATACACAAACAGAAAAGGACATATGACTACAAACACATTTAAATACGACAAAGATAGCATTTACACTGAATTTAATGATGCTAAAAGTAAAGATACTAAACTAGGTAACGGTGATGACAACAAAGTACACACCAACAGAATTAAGTTTCTAAGAGATATGATTGACTTAGAAGCTAAAATGCCAGAAGTCTTTAGTTATGTAAACATTAACTTCAAAAACTTATTGAATGTTTATCTAACTCAGGATCCAAGGCTCACTTTCTACATGAAAGTCTTTGGTAAATCTCCAGATGAAATGGCGGCTGAACAGGCATATGACGGTTAATTATGGCAATTATTTACACTAATACATCAAGTGGCTCACTGAGGCGGAACAGGAAGAAAGCAAAGAACCTGTCCGCCAATCAGTTGGCACAATACAAAGAAGACCTAAGACTTCATAATAAACATATGAAGAAGATACATCTACACGACAAACAAATGAATTTAGAAGACTATATAAAATACCGTCACGGTATGTTAAAAATCAAAACTAGAAGTATGCCATTGAAATCAGTGCCATATACTAGAGAAACTCCCAATTATCCAAGCTTATCAAATTCTACCAACTTAGGTGGTGGTACGATTGACTACAAAGAACAACAAGAACGAATTGAAGTATCTAAACAATACTCAATTGTTCCAGCATATAACAAAGGTCCTTACATGGTAGTCGGTAAAGAAGACCTTAAAACAGCAGGGAGAAAAGTATGAAGTTAATAGATATGATATCAATAGGAATTATTGCCTTAGCATTTATGTTTATCACAGGGGCTGCAAAAGCAAATCCAGTTACAGAGTGGTTTAAAACTGAATGGGTAAAAACTGTTGAGTTTCAAAAGTCTAGTCTTGCAGATGCAAAAGACCAGACAGAAAATACAAAGTTAAAATTACAAGACCTATGGTCTAAGGTAAAAGATAATGTTACACAAGATTAGTCAGTTTTGTGATAAATTGGACACCATCAAAAAGATGTCCGATGAATTAAGGGTCTTGAAATATCAGACCCCTAAATCAAAAGATAGGGACTTTAGAATACAAAACTTAATTGAAACCATACAGGCAGATTGCCATTTGGTATCACAAGACAAATCAGACTATGGCAAAGAAGATTAAAAAGAAATTGGTGGGATATTACTTTGATGGTAAGAACTCCTATAATATGTATGAAGATGAAGACGGAAATAACACACAAGAGTTGGTCAAAGATAAATCTAAAGGCAATTACGGCGATTATTCTGGTATCGACCATGATAAGCTCTTGCACGACAGGTTCTACAAATAATGAAAAAAAGAAATATAATCCAGCGTTTAGTATTATTAGGACTATTATTACCGGTTCTCGCTAGTTGCAGTGCCAGTAGAAGTCAAGTAGGTGCAGTTGCAGGTGGCACAAGTGGTGTTGCAGGTTGTGTAGGACTAGGTGTATCAGACCCATATGTAACTGGTGCATGTGCCTTGATTGGTGCTTTCGCAGGTGCAGAGATTATGTACAAATCAGATTATGATGTACACAATGCAGTATTCGTAGACCATTTAGATAACTCACCAAACGGACAGAGTTATACAAATTGGTACAATAAACAAACTGGTAATTCAGGTATAATTAAAGTTACACAATCATTCACCAAAGGTCCTTTAAAATGTAAGGATTATAATGCAACAGTTGATATTAAACAAAGATGGCCACTGGTTGGTGTAGGAGGTCTAAAAAGAGAGGTTGTTTTTGGTACAGCATGTATGTTACCAGATGGCCGATGGATGGAGTTACCGAGATGAAGAAGTTATTAATGTTCTTATTTTGTTCTATGATGTATTCCACGCTTGCCATTGCAGGCGAAAAGGTGTATCATAGTAAGATAAAGTCAATAAATCCAGAAATGGTTGACGGACAGTATTGTTATGTTAAAATTATTATTAAAGAAAAAGACGATAGAATTATCAAAGAAGAAATTTTGGAGTGTGCTGACGGTAGAAACAAATTCGACAGTCCAGGTTATTGGGAGATGTTTGCCGAGTTTTACTACAGAGATGTCAATACGCCAGAATATTGCAGGTCTTATTCAAGGTCTGGCCATGCTTTTAAGTCGTTCGGAAAAGTGTGTATGAACAAGGACGGTGAATGGGAGGTTAAATGATTAGAAATTTAATCATAATCGCTCTTGTATTAGTAATTGTATATGAAGTATCAAGTGAGGACGCATTATCATATGTTCAATCCACGCTTGCCTTTCTACAAGAGTTAGTATATAATGTACAAGAAAGTGGGAAATAATAATGAATAAATTGAAAATGATAGGACTAGTTAGTACATTGGCACTTATGAGTGCTTGTTCTTCTACGAATTATCAAATTAAGAATGAAAAGTCAGATGTGGTTGATACAGTGCCAAAATGGTACATGAGTAATATCAATGAAACAGAGGCTTGTAACTTAGATACGAACTTTATCGGTCAAGTCAAAGAAAAAGATAAGAATAGGCAGTGTATCTATGGTGTTGCAACAAGTGTATCACCAGACTTAAATCTTGCTATAGAGAAAGCAAAGATGTTGGCAAAAGCAGAAATGGCCGATATCATTATGGGTAAGATGAACAAAGAAAGTAAACAATTCATAACAGAACTTGGTAAAACAGAAACTAAGACAATTGTTTCTGAGGTAGAGAGTGTATTAGTCAACTCTATCAAAGATACACCAGTGAGAGGTTATGAAATCTTTGCTCAAGATGTGACCTTAACAAAGAAAGGTTATTACAGAGCATGGATTGGTTTAAGATTGCCATTAGGTGAGTACAATAAAATGTATAACTATAATATTGAGATGGCTACCGATGCATACAACCTGAAAGCAAAAGCTTCAGATGCATTTACTAAACTAACAAAAGAAGAGAACACCATTGATTAAATCATCTTACTTTTCTACACCATTTTACTTGGAAATGATTGAACAAGATATTAAACCCTTGATTGATTATGCATACGAGTTAAAAGAAAAAAGTCCTGGTAGACAATCTACTAATGTAGATGCATGGCAAAGTAATGATTTAATTTCTAGTGCTGTCTTAGAACCTTTTATTAAAAAATTTGAAGATGTATGTAATGAATTACATCAAGATATGCAACTTCAACATAAACAATTAATAGATAATGTTTGGATTAATATTAATCCTAAAGGTGGTTTTAACAAACCACATGTACATAGTGATAATGTTTTTTCAGGTGTTTTCTATTTAAAGTGTGATAGTAATAGTGGTGAATTAGTATTCACACATCCAGCAGTAAATCATGTGTATCATTTTAATGACTACACTGTTGAAAAGTACAATAACATGAACTCTGGTCAATTTAAATCGCCACCACAAGAGAGGAAACTAATAGTATTTCCGTCATATGCAACACATTATGTAGAACCAAACAGGTCAGATAATGATAGAATTTCATTGGCGTTTAATACAAAGTTTAAGGCAATATGAAAATAGTAATATACAGTAAACCTAATTGTACTTTTTGTACAAAGTCTAAGTCCTTGCTTAACAATTTAAAATTACCATTTGAAGAGAAAATGTTTGGTACTGATTTCAAAACAACAGATGAGTTGTTTGAAGCGATTGGTAAACAAGTAAGAACTATGCCACAAATTATGATAGACGATACTTTGATAGGCGGATACAATCAATTAGTAGAATACTTTAGCGACAAAGGTGAAGTTAACTACAAAGGTGAAAAAATTAATGAAGAATTTATAGCTAAAGGTGAACAAATAGATGAGTGATGATGGCAAGGTTGTTTTATTTCCAACCAATAGAATTAAAAACAAGGCTACTATTGGTACCACTAATCCTGAGCAACATGCTAGATTAGTAGAAAAACAAACCATGGAGTTTGTTGAGGCAACCACAGATGACATTGCTTACACATTGATTGATAAGTTTATTAATGCAGGTATTAAAACAAAAGAAGTAAACTTTACCAAAGACCTTGCATTGGCGATTGATACGATACGAGGACTAATTTATAGAGATTTTAAAAAACATCATCCAGCACAAGATTTATCAGACATGATGATACAAGTCAAAAAAGGACCAAACGGTCAGAGAAGTGCTTTATGTAGATATGACTTGGTACTGCCTGGTGCAAAACCACAGGCACCATTGTCAGAAGATATAAAAGATGAAGTTAGAGATTTGACGGATATAGAAAATGGTGATGTCACATTTACACCAGACTTTGAACCGGATCCGGAGAATGATAATTAAAGAATTCAGACATGGCGACTACAACTGTACGCTTGCCTTGTCGAATAGTGGCGACTTAACGCAAATTGAAAGGAGCAATTATGCTACAATACATTATGAACAATATGTTTAAATCAAAGGAGAAAATAAACATGGCTAAAGCTACAAAAACTGAAAAGGTAAGAAACCTTTTCGCAAAGGGAAATTCAGTAACTTGGAAATCTCTAAGAAGCAAATTCGACCTAAGGTCACCAGCTGCAATGGTTGGTAAACTTAGAAACGAAGGCATGATGATTTATGAAAATAGAACATCAGCTGGCGTATCTTACAGAGTAGGAACTCCATCAAAAGCTGTAATCGCAGCTGGACAAACTGCTTTATTCGGTGCTCAAGGTTACTCTCAAACAGCGTAATCTAAACTGATATTATGGGGAACCAGTCCGTTAGGCAGGTTCCCCATTTTAGTTTTATGACAAGACAACAAAATTTAAATTACAGAATGGTTAAGACATTGGCAGAAGCAAATAAAAACTTACCAATGAAAAGAAAGGTAGATACTTACGAGTATGAAAGCCTTGAAAAGTGTATCAAAACAGACCAGGTACCAGCAAACCATATTGCTGAACTTTTTACAGACAAAGAATTCTACAAGTGGTACGC
>JACKZZ010010099.1_pt1 | contig 30588 bp, 2 predicted proteins | sample 8027871 | NCBI WGS metagenome assembly JACKZZ01 (sample SAMN15724774, study PRJNA655200) | protist metagenome | isolation source: fluorescence activated cell sorting (FACS) single amplified genomes of... | place: USA: West Boothbay Harbor, Gulf of Maine | collected 2000-07-19
CGTGGTAAGGATGATGCCCTTGTTACTCTTAACTCCACACCAGGTAAAGATGTTTATGGCGAAAAGAGAATCCAAGTTGATGGCCCTGTAGGTGCTGATGGAAACCCAACCAAGGTTGAATATAGAGTATGGAATCCTTTCCGTTCCAAGCTTGCTGCTGCCATTCTTGGTAATATTGATCACATTCACATGGGTCCTGGATCCAAAGTACTTTATATTGGTGCATCAGCTGGTACTACTGTATCGCATGTTTCTGATATTGTTGGTCCTACAGGTGTAGTTTATGCTGTTGAGTTCGCTCACCGTATGGGTAGAGACTTAATCAACATGGCCAAGTCGAGAACAAACATCATTCCTATTATTGAGGATGCAAGACATCCACTTAAATACCGCATGCTTATGGGTATGGTTGATTGCATTTTTGCCGATGTAGCACAACCTGACCAGGCTCGTATTGTTGGCCTAAATGCATCGTATTTCTTGAAGACTGGAGGACATTTCGTAATCTCTATCAAAGCTTCATGCATTGATTCCACCGCTCCAGCTGAAGCCGTCTTCGCCAGAGAAGTGAAGAAGATGCAAGCTGAACAATTAAAGCCCCAAGAGCAGATCACTTTGGAGCCTTATGAGCGTGATCACGCTGTTGTTGTAGGTGTCTACAGGGCACCAAAGAAGGATAAATGATCCAAATATATTTAAACGGTTATACTCTGGGGGAACCTTCTGATCTGAATTTGCACATAATTTAAACGAAGACTTTGATACAATTTATTTTTTTTAATTACACAATTTTCTTTTTATCAACAATCTCTAACCCTTAATAACTGCAATCGGTCGCAATTTAATAGCTTTACTAGATATACCTGCTGCATGACAAGTCTCGACGACTGCACATACATCCTTGTAGCTCTCGGGGGCCTCTTCCATCACTAATTTCGGTGATGCAACTCGAATGGCAATTCCTTGAGATGCTAATTTATCTAAAACTTCCTGATAACTTAACGATCTGCGACTTTTATTGCGTGACTGTGCTCGACCTGCACCGTGACAAGTACTACCAAAGCATTCATCCATACCACGTTGTGTGCCTGTGAGGACATAACTGCATGTTCCCATGGTGCCACCGATAAGTACAGGCTGTCCTGTAAATTGGTAATCTGAAGGAATAAGAGGGTGGTGCGGAGGGAATGCACGGGTACTACCCTTACGATGAACTAATAGTGTTTTCTCTTCACCATCAACCATATGCTGCTCGATCTTGGCAATGTTATGTGAGACATCGTAGATGACATGCATATCGAGATCTAGAGGTGTCTTACCGAATTGCTTTGCGAAAGCTTGCCTAGTCAAGAAAGTCATTGAAGAACGATTAACCCAAGCATAGTTAGCTGCAGCAGCCATAGCTGCAAGGTAATCTCGACCTTCTGGAGAATCTATTCTAGCACATGCCAATTGTCGATCATTGGTGACGAGACCATCACGAGCCATAGCGCTCTCCATGGCTGTCAGAGCATCTGTGGCTACTTGGTGACCAAGACCACGCGATCCACTATGAATCATAATGCACACTTGACCCACTTTATCAATACCCATACGTGCAGCAGCATGAGCATCAAAAATCTCATCTACAACTTGTATTTCGCAGTAATGGTTACCCGCACCGAGTGTGCCAAGTTGTGGTAGTCCTCTCTTTTTTGCACGTTTGGATACCTTAGATGGATCGGCTTGAAGCATACGCCCGTGCTCTTCACAATGGAACTTATCTTCAGACCAGGCATACCCCTCCCGCACAGACCAGTCCATGCCCATCTCTAAGGCAGCTTCGAGATCAGCTAGCGTCGTGGGAATGACACCTTTCGAACCTACCCCTACTGGAATATGATCGAAGAGAGACTGCGCCAGTTGTTCTTTAACAGGACCCACCTCTGCTTCAGTCAAGTTAGTTCTAAGCAAGCGCACCCCACAATTAATGTCAAAACCAACGCCACCTGGAGAGACTATTGAATCTGGGTTTGCCATATCAAATGCAGCAACGTTACCAATGGCAAAACCATAACCTGAATGAACATCAGGCAACCCTATACTCTTTTTTACAACACCTGGTAATGCTGCCACATTTGCAATTTGCTTTACAGCTGGTAAGAAACCTCCATAGCCACCACTCGTGCAGTGATCCCTCAGCTCTCCTAACATGAGTTCATCTAATTCTTTATTTATGTAAAATGCACCTTCAACGTTCATACCAGGAACGAAACCCTTCTTGATTATATATTTCCAATCTGTAACACGTTGAACATACTCCATCTCTTCCTCATATGTCCTCTTGGGACCAAGATCACGAACTTTACCTCCATGGCCTGAATGCTCCTGCTTTGGGGCTCCTTCTTCTGGCATTTCGTCTATCAAGTAAAAAACGTCAAATAAAAGAATTCGTAAGATTGACGATCTTTTAAACTACTTCGGGATCAAGCGACAAATCCGTCGGTACCCCTGAGAAGAAAGAATGCCCTCGGGGAGATCTCTCGCAACCACTCTACTGAAGCCTAACAATATAGTATTCTTATTGCACACTTTGTAAGTGGATCTGTTTGATGGCAGATCACTACACATCTTTTGTAGAAAATATTGAGGATGCACCTCTTTCACCTGGCAAGGCTGATGCTTCAGCAGATGCAGAATTGTATGATACTTCTCAAGAACAGTGGTTTGAGAAAGGTGAGGTATCGTGGACTAACGCAGATCATGCTAGATTACTTTCCATAGATGAATTACATACACGTCTTCTAGAGTACCACAATAATGTGCATGCAAGAACTATATATGGTGTGGATGGCTTTAATATTTCATCACAGAGCAAGACTGAATTCGTAACGTCTACTGCAGTCAATAATGGGACGATGTCACCAACAAAAAGTAATTCTGACCAGCGTGCGAGGGCATTTGGTACAGATGTGGTAGTGCAAGTGAAACACTTCAGCTCAAATACAAAGAAAGATGCACCCACATATTTACATTACAAGGCAATGAATCCTTGGTTAGACAAATATAGCACTACAAGTGAAAATGTAGTCAAGAATGAGCTAACGTGGATCCACATCAAAGACCCTGCAGTATTGCCCTCATTAGGAGACCGATTTAACATTCACGACCTTTGTCTTTCCGGCTTCAGTGACCTTCGGGCATATTCGTCTTACGTACCGGTGCCAGGGGCGGTATTTGTCAGCTTTTGCACGTTCTCATTGGGTATGAAAAAAGCCAATATGTTCAAAGTATTCATATACGTGACTAAGAATGTTGTGATTACTTTCGAGCGCGAAGTGATGCCTGATCTGCTGGAGGTCGACGGGCCTGTTCAGGACAACGTGTGTTCAACTGTGATGTCGTCATTTGAGAAAATCCAGAAGAATTGCTGCAACTTAGGTGGAATATATCTTATGTATAGCCTTGCTCTCCAATCTCTTTCCATGCAAGATTCTATCATTGACTTTTTCTCCAGGGCTCTGTATTATTTCAAACAGAAAGTATCTACTCGACAATACCACAAGGAAAAGCTTAAGATAGCGAGACAGATGCATTGTGTTAGTGTATCTGTGACTATGATAAAAAATTCAATCATTCACGCAGAAGAAACATTTGTTAGGATTTTAAGTGGTGCCATGACTGGAACATTTACAGTAGATACGCCAGAACACGAAGATGAAGAGGGAGAAAAGGAAGGAAGTGAAGGTTTTCAGATCGTGCAACTTAATGGCATCACAGGAAAAGTCACAACAGCTCCTCGAGTGCCTCTACTGGCACCACTAGGTCTGGTGACAGCGGATCATACACCATACTTACTGGATATTGTTGACTCATACAAATTCGCCAACCACATTTTGATGACCGAGCTGGAGGAAGTACAAGCTCTTCATTTAGCCATGGACGCTCTCACTACACTGCGGTCTATCAACACATCAACACTATTATCATTTGTAGCAACAATATTTTTACCACTCAATTTTGTTTGTGGTGTGTTTGGCACCAATTTTGTTGACGATGAGGGGCTCTACTATATGAAAATCCTCAATGATCCGCAAGGGCCTACCTATTTCCTAATTATGTGTGTCGCTTCAGTTGTCTTGATTTTTATATACTTTTGGTACAATGGTTGGATTGATTTCCGAACTAGTTGGGGAAAACTTTTTCATAGTTTGACATGCCGTATATTTTCATCACGACCATCAACAATGGGGGTGAAATCGATGAAGGCGTAGCGCTCTGACAAGGCTTGCTTGGGGGAGGAGAAATCAGTAAAATGTCCATATTGATATAATTGTAAGTAATCATTTCCTTTTGATATAACAGTAATATTACAAATTTATTATTATTCTTTATTTCCACTGGAAATATGGGGTTGACTGATGTAAACCCGTAATTTTATCTATTTATTGAGAAATTATGACACTAATCGCAGTGGAATAAGTGAGAGCACCGCCCTTTCCGCGGAAACCTTCATCATCTACAACGATTGTGATTTCATCCTCATAACCACCCATACAACCGTCTTTTAGTCTGCAAATATAAGTTGCCGATTTCACAGCCTTATTCACTTTATCGAGTGGCCCACGGAACGTCGTCGCCACATCGTCTTTACCCCGACCATGGATGAAAACAATACCATCCGTGTAGAGCAAAGACACGCGACCTGTTTTTGTGGTCATTGTCACAGTAATTGATGGTTGTCTATCTTCGCCAAACGATGAAACAAGCATTAATTCAAGGTGATCTTCATCTTCAACTGTAAATTCTGGGACTGGAGTGTCGAGATTTACCTGGGAAGTAAACGAAGATCGCGTCGTGGTTATGTATGGGGCTTGGTTGACAGCTACTACAAATATATTAATATTTGCAATAGCAATTGTTGATTGGTTTTTATCACAAAACGAATCCAAAACATTCGAAGAATTGCCGAATGCACCATAAACATCAGCGCTAGGCAATATGGACAGGCTGGGTCTTTGTACAAAGCGCTGCGGAGATGAAGGAAGTAGTCCATCATATCCCAAACATGCGGCAGGATGATCTCTAACAGTTGCAAGCATTGATACATTTCCATTAGTATTAGATGGAGCATAGAAATAAACACCACGCATAGCTTCATTCACTTCGGGGAGTGTGCCCTCAATACGTATCTTTTGGCCCACTGTGGTAGCAGGTAGGGTGTTGAGAATGTTTGCTGGTAACATCTGGCTTGGGTCTTCCCAAATAGCTGTAATGTTTGATGAACGATATTTTTCAACAATGAACTTCTCTGCCAATTCAGTAAATGTGTCATATTTGCGTTTAACCTCTATAATCGCCTGAGCTTCCTTGGTCGTAGTTGTTGAAGCCAAAGTAATGATATCTGCCTTTTCTACATCAGGAACATACTCAGTATCAGGTTGCCAAAGGAAGAGATCCATACCAGCATTGATCAAATCTTTCTGACCAGGACTACCAATAAATTCCCTTAGCTTAGACATTCCAATGATCTTTATTCCCTTTGCAATATCGCTGACGGATTCCCATGCTCGAAGTTGGCGAGTCACCATGACACCATCGTATCCATTATCATCAAAATCTAAAGAAAGCATCACACAATCAAATGCACGCGCTTCTTCTGTGTCAAACTGCAAACTCAATGCATACTTTTCTTGAATGGCATTCATGGCTTCTTGTCCTGTCTCTACAGCCAGAACTGAATGTCCAGCGGCTGCTAAAGAGTTCACAAGCAATAATCTAACAGCAGATTCTGCTTCTGCAACAACAAACTTTAGTGTAGGTGGGGATGATTGCTTGAGATCTGTAACTGATTTCATAGCTAATACACCTTGACTTACCGAGATTTCAACTGTCACATTTCCTTGAGGTGGCGTGTCCAAATCACGGATGACGATAGCCTGATCAACACCAAAACTGAGCTCATCATTAGACACGTAGGATCCACCTGCTGGAGTTATGAGCGTCGCAGCACTATACTGTGCTGGCACATACAAACCATCCATGAATGTTATCATTTTGGATGGATGCTGGATATTCATACTCTGACGATCAATATATAGATCATTATATGTGCGATGGAAAGCGCGATACGTACCAGCTGCTGTACCATCTGAGCGCCAGAATTGTGCTCCTCCAATACCTTCTTCTAATTCATCACCACTCATAGCAAACCCATCAGTAGCAGTGAATAACAAGTAATCTTGTCCATCCAAAGGAGAAGTAAAGATAGAGAAGAAGCTTGGGTTACTGGAACCAGAACCAATACGAAGATCCTTGACCAAATTCGTTCCACCGAGGGTACCGTCTGTGACCCACAACTCTTTTCCTATGACTCCATTTGTAGCCTGAAAATATATCTCGTTCTTATACCAAGTCAAGTAACTTGGATTGGAGCTGCCTGAGCCTGGATTAATATCCATAATCATTGATGTTCCCCCTTGGGTACCATCTGTAATCCAAAGTTCACGACCATTGACAGGGTCAGTTGCACTAAAGAAAAGGGGCATGCTACCCCCAGAGGATGTCAAATACTGAGGAGAAGAGCTACCTTGTCCCGATGCAACATCAATGTACTCAAGTTTGAATGCTAAAGACACCAAATCCTTCACTTCACACCACAACTCGCGTCCGCGGATACCATCTGTAGCAGCAAAGCACATATAATTCTTGTTGGTACCAGCACTGTTCGCGACTGTCATGAACTTTGGATTAGAATCAGACAAACCGGGCCATATACCTGAAGTAGAACCATGGATAGATACAAGCTCAGCTTTCGCAAAGTCTGTTCCTTCGGTTCTCCAGAGTTCTCTACCATCCTGACTTGTCTCAGCAGCGAAGTATAACCAAGAACCGAAACTCATAAGATCTGACGGGTATGAGCCACTAGATCCCTCAAAAATATCATCCATGCGCATGGTGCCTTCATTTGTACCATCAGTTCGCCAAAGCTCATTTCCAGCAGCGTATTTAGAACAATCCTTACCTTTACAAGATGGATCTTTGCCAGCAATGCACACGATACCAGCGAACTGTGTTGTCAGCAAATCACCAGTCATATCCAGTGTATCTCTATCTGGTCGGTACGAGTCGGGTTTACCCACATGCTTATACTCACCTGTGATATGAGAGTCACTGAATCTAAAATGAACTCTTGTTTTCGCACCATAATCATATCCTACCCATCCGCACTGATCGTAGTAGACTTTTTCCTCATAAGATTCAGAGGACTGGAGGTTCGTAGCAAACTCGTATTCGCCGTTACTGCGTTGCGAATATTCTTGTTGACCAATACTTTGAAATGATTCAGCACCACCTTGACTATGCCATTGGCGGATCTCTGTCTCAAGTTGGTAAGATGTAAAGTGACGATGACCCTCTTCGGTAGAAGCCCAGTGATAACCTATAGGACAATCATACACACGCTTCGGGTTCCATACATCGCTATCTGAAACAGCAAAATAAACACTTTCACTAAATGTACTTTGGCGGAAAGAACCGCAATCATCACGTTTTGAGGGGAGCACCATCCAAGTGTTGTCGATACCAGATGAACCAAAATACAAGTAGCCATTATGCACCATCATATATGCCGGATCACTACCGACATCACCTGGCACGAGGTCAGCAAACAAGTTGGCATTATGCTCTCTAGCTCCATCATTCTTAGTAAATGCAGCAGAATCTTCCATTATTGTTTCAATCGGATCCTGAAGAGAGCCCATCTCTCTCCAAAGTTCGGTACCGTGCACACCATCATCAGCTTGGAAGTATAAGGCTCCGTTGTATTCAGTAAAAAAACGAGGGTTAGAGCTGCCAGCTCCAGTCTGAATATCTGACACTTGCCTCTTATCCCACGATAAACTACCCTCTCCATGCCCTGTCAATTGTTCGTAACCAGATGCAGCACGCACTCCAACAGAAGTTGATCCAACAGCTCTATCAGAAACTACATCTGGCTCTTCCAGTCTCCATAACTCAAAGCCTGATCGCCATGTATCTGCTGCATTGATACGAGCATCTACCTCCAAAGAGCTTTGATAGTCGAATTTTGCACCATCTATACGAATGAAATCACCCTCATCGAGGATGAAAATTTGCTTACCACCACTTTCAGCAGGTGTCATAATAGTCGCCTTATCATTGCGGGGCTGTACAAATATACGAAGACTCTGAGTGTCAGTTTTACTTCCTCCAATTCCAGAGTTGCCAAGATCATCAACTGTCACGGTAACTTTTCCATTCTGACCGTAGTAGTTTGGTGCAGGGAAGAAGGTTACTTGTGCTAGTGCCTCATTAGCGATAGAAATTGAAGATAAGAAGGAAATTTCAGCTGCGCCAGTACCACCTGGTGTACCTTCCTCGTAAAGCAAGCCTACAGAACCAGGTACTCCTGCGAGGGATGCATTAGCTATGGTATCTTCGTACTTAACTTGAACTGAACCATGTTCGGCAGTCAATGTCACCTTTACAAGAGCATCATCATTGACATCGACGTCGCTTATCGAAATACCCGTTATGTAGATGGGGGTGTCTTCTTCACCATAAATCGTCAGAGTGTCAACGATAGCAGGATGAAGGGTATCATCAGTTAGGAGCTTGTTATCCAAAATAGCACCGGGCATTGAAAGTACTGGAGCATCGTTCGACGGATGAACTTTGATCTGAATATTTTCATTTGAGTATTCAATTGGATCTTCATCCAAATTTTGTGTGTTTGACTTGTAGATATTTTCAATTAAAAATTGAACATTATCTAGCACAAGCATTTGAGTAGAATCCCTACGAGAAGATCCTTGTTGAACTGTTCCAGAATTCCAATTAGAATTTGGACGATAAATTAGTGTCCCTAAAGCTCTATTGATATCAAACAAATGTCCTTCTATTGTAAGAAGATTCCACCACAATTGTTGTGGGCGCCCACTTGCATCACCAGCAATATTATCATTCTCTCCGACTCCCCCAAAGGTTAACTTGGATGAAAGGTCCTGACTAACGGCAGGAACTGAACTCAGACGCAGTGTCTCGAGGGTGGCATTTGGTGTACCAACGAACGACAGACCTCTCCTTGTCGTAATCATAACTGATCCATAAGAACATGCGATCGTAAGACGAAGGATACCTCCTTGCTGTGCACGCACTGCAGTCTTGTCCCAACTATTATATAGTTTAGCATATGGATAACGCTGGTTCATAACATTTAGAATAGCTGTTTGATCACTACCGTCATAAGTTGTTGTAAACTCATTACCTTGGTCACGAGAATATGTTGGTGCACCTTCTGCAGCTTCATCGAAATCAGGATCTGTAACTGTGATACCACGGAGGGCAATGTTTGTGTCTTCCAAAAGTTGCACAAGCTTCAAGTCGTGAGGAACATTCAACCTAGGTATATCTGTAACAGAATCAACAATGATCGGTATAGTCTCGTTATGAGTCAAACCATTTTGTCCGAATGGACGGTCATTTACAAAGACGGAAATATATTCAGGACCGTAATAGTCAGTTGGTGGTGTGTACGTTAGAGTCTTTAAAGCAGAGTTCACGTTGTCCAATGTACCTGTGAGGGTCACAGTGTTATCAGCAGTAAGCTTACCGCGGGTTACTAAAACACCATAGTAGTCACTATCGGGTACATCGAGGTGACCATGAATAGCAGTTAAATTGACTTTGTACTGTCCTGGACTGAATATTCGGCTATCTTCATCAACGTCTGCTATACTAACATTTTGCAAGACAAGTGTTGAATCTTCGGGTGTGTGTAACACGTCAATAGACACAATGCGCTTGCATTGGTTCAAAACAGTGTTATGGTACACTAACTGCGTAGCTCCATTCTGTCCGTCTTGACTTTGGCAAGGCTCAATAGCATATTCTGCACCAGGTACATCCACGGTAGGGCGGTGATTCACACCTGGTAATACAACCATGGAAATAGAACCAGTGGCAGTTAGCCCTTGAGCGTAGTGCACAGTATCCGTGAAATTGTAGATTTCATTCTGGTCGAAAGTACCACCATTATGTGCGAGATCATCGACGTAAAAATGGATCATATCAGGCTTACCAGATTTAAGTGAGTGCCAGTTCTTGGGTGGCATATACACAAGTGAAGCTAACGCGCTATTTAGATCTGCCTTAGAACCGAGTAAGCCAATATTCATATCACCATCACCAGTACCATTGAGAAGTGTGAGCTGTGCTGGGAAAAGTGGGATCGAGAGTGTTCCGATGTCAACTTTCATGTGGAGCTCAAGATAATCGTTATCGCTATCAACATCTTCAATATTCACAGTTTCATCAAAAACGAATGGGTTGTCTTCGTGCACTGTAAGGGTATATTGAGGCAAGTTGAAGAATGGCGGATCATTAATTGCAGCAATAGAAACTGGCAGCGTTTGTGAATTACACAAAGAGCATTCTTGAGAAGAGAAATCCATATCATCCGTGATTCCATTGAAAAACTGTGACTCAGCGAAGCATTCGTCGCAAACCATAGCAGTAATAGCGTCGTCGCCGTTGTAGTCTTTATCAGGAGAATAGTAGATATCGTTCAACATTGAATTGATCTCCTCAGGGGAACCCTGTATACGAACATTGCGATAACCCTTGGATACTAAGCCGTCTCCGTAGAATCCTATTACCTTAACATAGTTGTCATCTACAGTATAATATCCAGTCAAATCCACGATGTCTTCATCAGCCCAAGAATTCACTTTAAAACCTTTTGAATCGCCATTTAAGAAATCTAAATTGTCAGATGTTTTGTTACTGAAGACCATATCATTACCACTCAACACATATTTATACGAGTTCTCGGGATTTTCCAAATCAGTAGTCTCTGGGAATCCCAAGGGTTCTATGGCACGAGCAATCGTGGCATCGCTGGATCCAAATGTACCATGTGATGCAGTCAGTAAAAGTGACATTATTGAGTTCGGATACTCATGAGCATCCACATCTTTCACATAAATATTTCCAAGGGGCAGCTTTTCATCTTCTTCTACGAAAGCAGTATGCACCGATATTACCTCGCGACTTTTGTGGAGTGTGTCCAATGGATCGATTTTGAAAACTTCACCAGGCACATGCACAGAAGGAGGATCGTTAAAGGCAGCCACGCGTACATACACGTCCGCTTCTACGATAAAGTCTGTATCTCCACCAGAATATCCACCGAACTTGAGATCTATTGCGTTTCTCTCATGATCTGCTACATTATTGTGAAGAAGCAGGTCGTCATTATGTAGTTTTTCAGCCTCTACATCAGTAATTATAATGCGAATAGTAGCCAATCCTCCGTTCAAGATATTGAAATCACGAGTAGGTATGAAATAGAGTCCCGCAATAGCCTCATTGAGGCTCCATAATGGACCAGTGGCCTCGATGTATGACCAGTCATTCTTCTCAAACTCTTTATGTGAGAATGTCGTGGATAGTTTCGTAGGCAAATCCTTGAAGACTACATTACCTGCACTAGACGATAGATCCAATTTAAACATCTTCTGACCACGAGTGTTATCCATGTGATAATCTGGGCGCTGTCGTGTCGTATGTGCTTGGTCGGGGTTTTCGTTAGAAACCACATCACCAGTTGCACTAGATATTTCCCACCTGTCATCCTCCAAACTTTCAGCAAGATTAGGATTTATGAAAGAGTGCCTCAAATCATCATGATTAACAAATCTTATGTTTGGGACTTGAACAGCTCCATCTTCTTTTGCATACAACACACCATCAGGTACACTGATTTCGATGCGGTCTGGTTTACCCGCGACATCAACATCAACATCAATACTATCTTTGAGTCGACAAGGTAAGCCTTGCTCTTCTAAACCGAGGCAAAGAATGCCATAACCCGTATTACCAAGATCATCAACACTAATGGTGATGCTATCGGTCCCGTAAAAATCTTCATAAGGCCTATACATAAGGTGATCTAATGCAGTAAATGCTCCACGAGCAGCCACACTAAGCCTTAGATAATTCTGATGCTTAACAGTGTAGCTTTCATCAATGTAATAGGTAGAATCAGTTCCAGAAAGCATATAGAACGGATCAAGAAAAATAGTGCCATTTCTGGCAACCAAAGTAATTTGAATAGATCCATCTACTGACTCAGTAAGATCAACATCGCGGACAGCTAATCCGAGAAGTGGACAGTTAGAATTTTCTTTACATTGGAGAGTGTTCATGCCAAGTACTGGGCGTGAAATTTCATCATGCTCATGGTCAGGACTCCCATGAACATCTAAGGATGTAAAGGAAATCACTGGAGGATCATTTGCAGGCTTTACATAAACTGCAACCTTCGATGCATCTGATAAACCTGAAGTATCGGTCACTTCAATACTCATGATATCCACGTTCGGCACTCCGCGAAGGCTTGCACCAGCGGAATCATGAAGACTGTTCCAATTTAAGTCAGCACGGTAGTTGAGACCACGCAGCGCTTCGTTGACATGAAGAAGTGATCCCTTTATTATAACATGGTCATCTTGGAAACCCGATCCGTACAAGAACTCAACCATAGGATGGACACGAATCATTGACATAGTTCCATGCAACACCTTCAACTCAACCGTGTACACATCATTAACATCCTCGTGCTCATTTTGATCATATTTATAAAAGAACATGTCCATATGCTGAGGATCAGTAAAGGTTTCATTGCCTTCGGGATCACGGGTTGTGGTGGTTTTGTAAAGGGTACTGTTGCGAGTGACCGTCCTTTCAGTGCGAAGGGCGACATGCATATCCTGGTCGCTGATACTAATACTCAATGTTGACATATTTACAATGGACATACGATGTCCAATCAAGTCAGGGTTGGACAAGTTGAAGGAGTCTCCAATCCAGTCGCAGCAATCAGCACCAATGATACCGGTCATATCTTCCATAACCGTAAGCATATCCTTGGAAGGAAGGTGAATCACTGGGCTATCGTCAACTTGCTTCACGTCAAGTAATATACTGCGAGTGAGATCTTTTGCACCACCCTCACCGATATTGGCAAGATCGTTGACATAAATGGTCAAGGTATCCACACCGAACCAGTCTGGGTCAGAAGTGTAAACTAGTGATGACAAGAGTTTCTTCACGTCGTGGTAGTGTCCACGTACATGCAGGCTAGGTGCTCCGCCTTTGCGTGGATCGTAGTCCAGCGAGCTGGAAAACTGTGGTGTTGAACCAACGAATGCAATTATGTCCTCATTGGTCATATTATAAAATAAAGGAATAGGATTCTCTTTAGGTGGGCGACCATGCTCAAAATGCGAGAAAAACATTTCAGTTGTACTTGGATGTACATTATTGGTTCCCTCTTTGATATGATCATGGTGTTCTCCTGGATGATCTACACGTGCGGCTTGATCTGACTCATGCTTGGCGTATTCAAAAGTATAATTACCTACAGGACCAGGATGTGGAGTGCGGTGGTCTGTGGAATTCGTCAAAAACGACACAGATGCGCCTAAAGCACTTGCTGCAAGTCGACCATGCATCACCTCTATCGATAAGTACACATAGTCAGAGCTCAGAGAATACAGACTGTGGCGCAATCCAAGACGCGCATCATTGTAACCTGCAGAATCATCTACTGTGTTAATGGATTCAAGATCTGGATCAGTGATGTCAAAGTGTTTGCCAACAGGATATGTGACATCTTCTTCCAGCTCTAGATATCCTATTTCCCAAACAGAATCGTCGACATAAATACTACCTACTTCAGTTCCATCTATAGTGATGACAGGTGCGTCATTCAGAGGAATTACGTCAATATTAAGCAATAGCGACTTCAACACTTTCAGTGATGACACAGGGTCATGTTGAGGGTGTTGATTCCAAACAGTGATGTTCAGGTAGTCAGGACCATGCCAATGTAAAGCTGATTGATATTTTAGGGAGTCTAGCACAATATTTATGTCAAAAATGTTTCCCGAAATCACAAGGGCGTTCTCACTATCACTTAGAATACCCTGAGACAACTCGTCTGACACCTCGAGGCGACTCACCTCAAGGATAGAGTTGGACCAGCTACCGCGTAATGGTGCATCACCCTCCACACTAACAAAACCTTTCCTGGGAGATACCGTCATGTACACAACGTCAGAACCTGCATCATTCAGCACAACTTGTACACCCTTTCGCTTTGTGGACAAGTATATATCCCGCGATGTCTTTAAACCTGTTGTTTGTGTGTAAAACATATCTTTTGAATTCGAAAGAAGCCCAACCTCACCATTGTAGATTGATTCAACTTCCTCGGACAAGCGAGTATCGGTGTCCTCATAAACATAGAATGTGTTCGCTGGGGTTTTGGATTCAATAATATCACCAAAAGATGGGATGGGCTGCGCACGATAGTAAATAACGGGTTCCTGGGGCACCTCATCAATGTTGGCATAAATAACCTTCTGAGTTTGAGCACCACTGCGTTGATCTACTACATTAATCAAGAACGCAACATCACCACTCCATCGGTGACCAGGCTTGTATTCTAGATTATTCATGGCATTGGTTAGAGCAGATGGATTACCAGAAAACATAAGCTCACGTTGCCACGACTCTAAATTACCATCATTGCTACTAATCGCAACACCATGAGTACCTGAGCTCAATCTTAAACCATAATCGCGAGGTCCCCAGCGGACTTTGTGCACAAAGATAGATGCGCCAATTCCGGTAAGTCCTGCGTGCGTTGCCGCTACCACCGATAGTTCATCAGCATTGTCATTTTCAATTGTTTGTGTCATTGCCACATACCACTTATATTGTCCTTGCTTTCCTGGTCCACGGCGTGCGACCTCAACATCACCAATGTTTATGGATGAATCATGCACACTGGAGAGAGATTTCAAAGCGGCTTTGACGTCATTAACTGTTGCATCATGGTTTAAGATGAGCGTCTGCTGTCCACCATATGAAAGTCTGAACTCACCACCTATCTTGTTTGCAGGAGGGTCTAAAACAGCCGTAACACTGCTTGCATAGATACCCCCTGTTGCTTGAAGAGTATCGACATCATACACAGTAGAGAAACCTCCCTGTTTAATCCACTCTTCAGCGTCAATAAACGTCACGAGCCAGTCAGTCTTAGTTTGTCCCGATGAAGCATAAGCTACTTTGCTGACTTCAACACGACTAGCCATATCAGTAAAAAAGGAGAGATTATGTACCATGCTTTGCATAGATTCACCATCACCGTCAAATTTACGAGTTTTGGCATGAGATCCAGAAATTTGCGCATGGTGCGGATACGGGCCGCCGATCTCATCTGCAGTTAGTGCAATTGTTTCTGCATAAATAGGACCAATTTGTGCCGTCTGACCACTTGGATGCACAACACTCACGTAAAAGAACTCTTTCTGTGTTAAATCGGAGGTAAGACTTATGGTTAGTACAGGGTGAACCACAGTAGCCCTCGATTCCACTGAGAACGTCGTTGGTTGGCCATATCCAGACTGAGTTTTGATCACATCCACATGCGGAGGGACCAAAGTCGTCATATCTGTACCAGGACCTGCTTCTCCGGAATTGAATGAGTCAACACCAGTTAAGCCGCTTGCATCTGCCACCATCAGTGGCATGCTACCCTTCTCAGAAACTTGAGAAGCAAAAAATGTCACAGTCCAGGTGAATCCATGATCTAAACCTGAAACAGAACGATTAACTCCAACACTGTGTACCGAAGAAAGTTCCTCAAGTACTTCGGCCATATCATCTGAAGAAGCATTGAAAGGAATAGGTTCCGTAGCAGTCTCGCCAACATACAAACGAAAAGTTCCACCAATCTCATTTTGACTACGCGTGCGTTGCACTGCAGGAGTAGTATCAAAGTATGTTAAGCTAACATCTTGTGATTGCACAGTGCTTGAGGTGATCGTTGCAATAGGGAACCTGTAATCCACATTATGGAAAGTAATTTCCCAAGAAGCCACATCGAGAATAGTGACAGAAACTGTCACCTTCAGGTCACGAATGGCTGAAATATCTTCAATGCGTGACTGAACAGAATTGTAACTTTGCATTCCTGTTCTGGTAGCACCATCAAGTTCTTCTCCTCGAAGACCGACAGCGTCAAATTCAATGAAGTCTGTTTCTACAACACCGTAGTCATAGACGGAAAGGTCAAAGCTCAATTTAAATGTACCAGATACCACCGTAGTAGATGCATCAGGAACCAATGATACAACCTGTCGCTGATCAACATGACTGCTTGCTGTTGTCACTTCCTGTACTTCTAGGACAGCACTATGAGATGCCTTAACAATCGCATGAAGGACTTCCTGAGAAGATGAATCTGAATGAACATCAGTCACACCCACAACTGCATCTCCAAGAGATAAAACTTGTCCCTCAGTGCCAGCAATAGGGTCTTCATGCACACTACCTACACCACTAACATCAATGCTTGGAGGTATACGAGTGAACTTGGACCAAATCACGAAAATACCAGAAGCATGCTCACCAAATCCATCGGTGGCAGTAACGCTTACCACATCACGACCTGAAAATCCAACTTGTGGAATGTATGTCAGTGACTCAAGAGCCCTATTGGCATCGTACAAGTTAGCTGCGAAAGATATGACTTTGCCAATATGCGGCGAGCCATCGATCACTAGCTCACTATTATTGGACTTAAGACTGAGAACACCATGGTCGCAAGATAGAGTCACGTTAAATGCTTCGTCCTTCGATGAGTCCACGTCAAAAATAACAGGAGATGGCCGAATCCACGTAACATTGGATTCCTCTGTTTTAAAGATATGCTGTGCAATATTCACTTTAGGAGCATCATTAACCGCAGATACGATTATATTGGCTTCCTTTGTGGCACTCAAAGCCACCCCAGAGCCAAAGTTACCATTATCGTGAAGCGAAATAAATAATTTCACATTTCCGTTGAAATTCTTATGGCCACCGACACTCATGGTAGCAATCATATCGGTAATATCGTTAGGTGTACCAGATATCTCAAGCGAGGTCATCGAGCCGGCTTCATTAGAAATGAACCCATGTTCACAAGTAATGTTCACACGTAGATGACAACAGGCAGGAGCAGATAGCGTATACAATCGCGACCCAGAGTCCTCCAAAAAAGAAATATCTGCGTCAGCAAGAGTAATTATATCTGACAATGAGATCATTTCATCTTCAGCCACAGTTACATTTTCGTTCATCCAAATCTCAGGTGCATCGTTTACTGGCTGCACTTTAATGCTGACAACCTCTTCTGAAGAAAGCATAGTTGATGAGTCTGTCATCTTGATGGTAACTTCGACAATACCATGAAAGTTATCAATGCGCCACACGTGTGATTCACGCGCTGCTGCAACAATATCGCCCATTGTACCCTCGAAAGTCACCGTGCTAGAATTGCTAGCACTCTGGAAATCCACATCAGGGTGCACAGATGCAATAGGTGTTACAATAGAGCACTCGCTAGCATCAGACGATGCTGGTGCGTGACAGCTGACAGACATATTAACCATATATACAGTAGAACCAAACACAGCTGCCTGTACATTAGTGAGAGCAGATATGAAAGCCTTTCCATATATGCTTTCATCTTCAACAACAGCAGCCTCAGATCCAACAAGTGAAATACTTGGTGCGTTGTCATTCCATTCAACAGCAACATTGACTGTTGCATGTGTAGTAAGTTCAGGACCTGATCCAATATTGCCATTATCTGATGCAGTGATATCGATTGTTGTAGACGACGCGTATGATTTAGGAGGTACATAAAAGACAGTAGCCAGCGCTGCATTGACGTCGAGAAGGCTTCCAACTAGTGTCAAACTGCGGTACCCAAGGGGGGCGGCAGAAACATCCGCAGGATCATGCATTACGGAAGATACAGCAACCTTGCAAATAGACGAAATCTCATACACGGGATCTGCAGCATTAACTGCGAGTTGCATTGCGAAAGATCCAGGAAGCATAATATCTGTGTTAGGTTCCACATGAAGGATTCCACAATCACTAGAGATCATCACTGTCACTTCAGAGTTACTCTGTTGCAACGGCGAGTTTTCGATATCAACATCAGACACGGACAAGTCTATAGTGGAAATACTCACTACTGAGTGATGATCCACAACCATGTTGAGCGATGAGTATGTAAAAGTAGGTGGGTCGTTGACGGGAGCCAAAAAGATTGTCAAGGATCCAAGACTGCTAAAGCTTTTCACGATGCCATCTCCTCCCATTTTAACAAAACATTCCAGCAGAAAGTTGCAATCGACAGCCATTGATGCATCATTACTGGGTAAAAATGTCAATGTCTTCAGCGTTTCCTGAACTTGTACGAAGCTTCCAGTGATAACCAGAGGAGATAGTCCCTCGGCACTCGCACTTTTTCCGGATTCAGTGTTAACTAAAACAGTGCCATATGCGCTAGATACAGTTAATTTCACATTTGCTGGAAAATCACTAGGGCTGTACGAGCCGGAAAGAACGTTTACGTATTCACCAATGCTCACTCGCTCATCCTCAACGCCCGATACAGCAACTGTACTGGTGCTTACAGAAGGTGAAATATCTTCACGAGGGACTTCGATGGCGACTTCCAAAGAGGTAGTAGGTCCCTCAGCACTATCTGAAGCATCAATGGAAATTGTATCGATAAAGTTATCTGCATTATGAAGAGTTAAAGGTATCGAGCTGGGTGGGTGATAGCGCACAGCACCGGACTGGAGCACAGAAGTTAGATCTTCGTCAGTTCCAAGCAATTTAATATCACCTGTAGCCTCACCATTGTCAAGGACGAGCACTCCAGAGCTGCGAGTGTTAATGGCCTGGAAATGCACACTGCCAGACTTAGCACGAATCGTGAGATCGATCCAACCTAATGTGTCTTCAGATAAGTCGACATCCGAAATAGTCAAGAAAGATAAAGGAGCCGTAGACTGCATATTGACCACTAGGTTGGACGCAGGTGCTCCGCTAATAACTGGAGCGTCATTCACAGCTAATATAACGACATCGAATGTTTTCTTTGCAACGAATGGAAGAGAGAAGGCATCGTCGCTATCAAGAGTAATCTCGACAGTCATGAACACATCTCCGTTGAAGTTGGCTGCACTAACGTAACGTATTCGCTCGACAAAGTCCTGAATACGCTCTTGCTTCATACGCGCCACCAAGGCAGACTGAGAAGAAATATATGGAACTAGTTCAAACCAAGAGTCGTCGCCTATTCCGTCACCGACTAGTTCAAATGTACCAGATGTAGTGGATATCTTTGTCTGTACAACATTTTCAGATACTGACTCGACGTTGGCCGAACATGCAACACTTAAGTCGAAGGAATCATCTTCATTTAGATCGACACGATCCACGCACGATATTGTCACCACGGGTGGCATAGCCACAGTAAGAGGTAGTAAAGCAGTGCTCTGTTGACCATAAGAAAATTTCCATTCACTCAAGTGTCTATCTTCGTCAGAAACAACTAATGAAGTGACCGTCACGTTAATAGCGTCATTACCAGTATAGTGACTCTGTGGGTGATATACCAAGTAGTCGAGTGCACTTGTGATATTAGAAATATCAGCAAAAAACACCAAGTGTTTACTAACGAAGCCACTCTTCGCAATGTTTGCTTGAGTCTCTGACGCAGTTACATCAAGCGTAGGATCAGCAAACGCAGCAGCAATTGAAAAAGAACCAGAGCTACATGATACATCAACCTGCAGTAAATTAGTGTCATCTACATCACTGACTTCGAATGATGACATAAGCAGCGGCGTTTGCGACACAATTTTTTGACCGTGCACAAATGTTGGGACTTTGTGTGCTGCTGCCCAAGTCTTTTGTGGAGTTGAAAGAGAATCTGCGAGAATAGCGGATGCCTCGCGGACATTAACGACAGGGGCATCATCGACTGGATTTACCAGAAGCACGAAGTCAGCAGTACTCATACCAGGGGAAGAACCCTTAGGATCCGCGAATGCTGTTACGGTGAAGGACACTGTCCCAAAATAATTATCAACAGGGGCGTACTGAAGCTTATTGATGGCATCGTTAAGATTCTTCAATTTTTCAGAGCGAATGTGCACAACAGGTCCAGAGCTTAGTATCGCTGTATCTTCATCAAAAGAATCAGAGCCAGTTGATATTAGACCGGCGTTACACACGATCACAACTTCGAAGCCAGTAGTGGCTAAACTTTCTGCTATAGAAGAAACCTGGATACCAGAGAAGAACCATAATTCATCCTCGTCTATCTGAGGGACAGTTAAGTGACTGCTGATTGCTACATCACTATTACTCAATCCATCCAGAACCAACACTGGGATAGTAACACTAGCTTCTTCACTTGTCGAAGTTTGTACTGTAATAGTAACGATGTCGTCAACGAGTGCTTTAATCTTCAAGTATTTGAGTAAAGGATTTATTACAGATTCCATGCCTTGGATACTTAATTTTGTACCATTTTTATACGAGACAGGGGTCAACTCTAAAGGCGAAACTTCCCTGAGCGTGGGAAGGTATAACTGCCCCCCGTTCTTTGTCTGAAGAACTAGCTTGAGTGCACTTGCATCATTTTGCACTTGAAATGGTTCGGGAGCAGTGATTCCATCGAAGTCTACTACGGTTACACCCAAAATAGGAGTTTCAGTGTTCTTCATCGCAATCAATTGGTCAATGGACGCAGAAATAACAGGAATATCTGCTACAGATTCCACAGTGACACTGATTCTCGCGACTGGGACTGAAATTGGTACACCAGCCGTATCGTAGTTAACTATATAATCAGACAGTTGAGCCGTCGATATAAGGCTTGCACGAACGAAAGTTAGCCCATAGAAGTTTTCTGCGGGGGAGTACACTAGTTTGTCAACGACACGATTAAGATTATGGAGTGAGCCAGCGAGCTTTAAAATATGCTCATTATTCACCATATTATCTGATATTGTCATTGCTTCGAATAGCTCAGCCTGATCTACCATCTTATTTACGTGAAGTTCCCCAAAAGGTGAAACGAATGTTAGAGTATAGTTTTGATATAAGGAACTTATATCCATATCCAAACTGTTAATACTGAGTCCATCGATCGGAACTGAACCATCCTCTTTGACAAATACATTAGCTACTTTGGAAGGTACATCGATCACTGGGTGATCTATTGTAGGCAACACAAATATATTGATGTCCTCAGAAACAAGCAATTCCGAGTCATCTACACCAATTTCACTGACCAAAACTGTAAGGACGTCTGGCGTTACTCCACCACCTTCTTGCTTAATAGAAACACTACTTTGTAAATTATTTCCATCGATCTTCTTTGTATCGAGTTCTAGAGGGAATTCAGTGTGGAAGTTTCCAAAACCCAAAACAGGTCGTTCTGCACTAACAGAGGAGCTGATCATACTACTGAGAGACACATCAAGCATATTTGGCTCCCAATTTGATTCCGGGTTCATTGATACATCAATTGTGTAACCACGATGTTGTCCAAATGAGTTTCTCAACTTTGTTTTTTCAATTGAGAGACCATGAGGGTTGACATTACCCAGCTTTACTGCTGTAATAGCGGCCTTAATTGTGTCTTCAGAAGCACTCACATCAATATCATCAGTCCAGGTTCCAGCAAAGCCTAATCGGTAAGAGCCACTTGGCTCTTCATTAACGTTTACGACTCCTATTTCAACAGTTGCACTTGACGGGGCACCATTAAGTCCCACAGTCTGAAGATTATTTACATGTACCCCCAACTTAGGGAATGGAGCATTCAGTGGTGGTGTATGAAAAGTGACTTCCCACTTGTGTGTGTTTCTGTACCGAACTGTACTTTCGGGACTTCGCTTAACAGATACGGTTGTCTCCATAATCTCGATTCGCTGTCCGTCGCCATACTGCCACGGTTTTTGAACTGCTCCAGGGGCACCTACGTGGAATTGCCCACCAGGGCGTAGTTCCAACTGCAACCAGTTATTACACTCATTGAGCATTAACTGCACTTCGTGTTGGAAATCTTCTGCAGCAATATCAGCACCCATACGTCGAGTTGTGACGGTAATATCGTCAATAGCCTCATCAGTGTAGCCCATGACTGCCTTAGAGTATGCAAGACAACTGAAGCTGAGCTCGAAGTAACTTGTATCCATGTCCTGGACAGTTATCCCGTCAAAATCGTCGTTCAATACCGTTTCTACTGTTTGTACACTATCAGCTGAATAAGTCACAATTGAAACACGATAGATTGTATGTGCAAGATTGTTACCAATAGCTGAATTGTAGTTCGCATCTGGGCTGTAGACAAGTGATGCAAAAGCAGTGTTCACATCGCGCACAGATCCGAAAAATGTGAGTTCGCCTGTGACATTGTTCGAGCCAAATGTGATACCATCGTGGTTTAACAGGAACAAGTCGCCGTGCTGTACCTCAAGAGAAACACTAACTTGTCCTCCAACTTGATTGAGATGGACAGGGTAGTTGCCACCAGAGATAGACAAATCAGGCACAAATGACAGAGTATCCTCGTAAATATATACACCAACACTAGACTGACCAAGAACTGATACAGGCGTAGCACCTGCAGTGACATTGACCATCATTTCGGCAACAGCTGGTGCGATACTCTCTGTGCGCATGCGTTCATCAAACACGACAGCTACAATATGATCTGTAGTTACACCACTCATTGATGATGACAATGAGGAAGTAACCAAGTTAGTAGTAACCGCAGGTAAGTAAACGAAGTTTTTGATGCTGTGTGCAATAGAAACAAAGTTACCGGAAATACGTACACTTTTAGAAACTGGCGATGCAGTGGCAGACCAGATCTGAGTACTTGGAGAGCACTGAACGCAGGATCCTGCTTTTTCAGCAGCATCTGGTTGTAAGAAAGTGGTAGAGCAAAACTTGTTAGCCTGAAAAGCTTGGATGCAAGTCGAGTACTGAACATTATCCCACATGAAAGGGATCTCACATGGAACATTTTCCCATTCGCCAATAGATTTAACACGGGCGCATAATGGCACCTCCTCTGTAACAAGAGATGTGTCAACAGAGAGTATACCACTCTCTGTATCCACAAGATCTATTAGAATCAGCTTGACAAACGAGTTACTTGGGTGAGGCATCTCAGTGACTTTCACCTTGCTAAGAATGGAAAAACCATCACTGCTCGTCAAGCTCCGGAGCTCCGACTGAAGGGTAGTCGCAGCTAAGCGAAGAGGTGTATCGACACGATACGAGACTCCCTCTATGGGTATAGTCACAGCTAATACTCCAGTTAAAGACGATGTACCAGGAACAACTCTTCTTGTAGCAATATTATGGTCGTCAAGTAGCATACAACTTGTACCGGACCAGGTATCGGCAGCTGAATCTACAGCAACAAAGCGCCCAGGAAGGGTGACATGTGCTCCAAGCTGCTCAGAGTTGTAGTCCTCTGTATCCCAAGTAACACTCGTCTCACAATAAGCGGCTGCTTGCAGAAGTGAAGCTCTTCCATATTGTTCAGGGAAGGTGACTGTCCACGAGTAGTGAGATTGTCCACTACTTGTCAGGCTATTGGTACGTACAACATTTAATGAAGTGGTTTCAATTCCACTGATTTTGCTAACAGCGTCTGCAAACTCAGCTTCAGTTGCTACTGGACTAATAATTGCGACACTGGTGTTGTATTGTAGATGAAGGTGACCACGTGGTGGCTCTGATTTGGTAGATGTGCTATCAGTGCGAGTCATATCTATAATTTGAACCTCGCGCACTGTTTGCGCTGAGCCTTTGGTCTTCTCAGCTATGCTTATTTGGTTGGTAAGAGTATCAGGATACTGTGTTACGAGCAAGGTAGGCAAGTCTCCGTCTGCAGAACTAGAAATTTTTGTAATATCATCAGATGAAACACTGACAAAAGTAATATCACTGACGTACTGTACGGCATTGCCGTCGGCATCAAGTTCGTCATTAGCTGGACAAATACGTCCAGTGATTGAGTTCGTTTGAATACTTACAGAAGTGATACTTGGAATTGCTACCAACTTCTCTGCAAAAGTGCTGCCATCTCCATTGCATGGTAAGCCAGTATTTAATTCAGGTGCATCACATGACGGAAGAGAATCAGATACAAGCATGGCATGTGCCCATATTCGATCTGTCAAGAAGCCACGGAACGAGACTGTGAACTCCTCTGCAGTACTTAATTGCGGATGGGAGGTACCAGTACAAGTTATAGTCTGGACTTCTTGCACTGTCTCCACTAGGGGGTAAGCTACAGATAGCAGATGTCTCCGATGAGTTTCAGTTGAAACTGTTCCAGCTTTGCCAACAGCACGAAGTGTCTTCAAACCATAGCCACTTATATCCGAGAAGTCGGCTGACAAGTTAGGCAAATCGGATAGAGTCAGCAGTGACAGCTTTTTACCATTCGAAGACTCATAAACGCTCCAAGCATCGGCATCCTTGGAGCCACTTGCAGATATAATGATATTATACGTAGTAGTTATAACACCAGATGATGTGGAGCTTGTCTTGGTCACATCAAATTTAAGAGAAATACTTTGATCTTGTGAAGCTGCCGAGTTAAGTTCAGCAGCGATAACGCTTCCGCTTGCACCTATCGCAATACTGCTTGTCGTTAACAAGTCTCCGATCGAAAGTCGGAAGGATCCTTTCAACATAGCACTACCACTCTCAGCTCTTGTCAACACCATTTTCGCTCCCGTACCGTAAATACCAGATGTAATTGGTGTAAGTAAAGGCAAAGATGCACCTTTTGATGTCATTGATAGAATCCAGGTACAAGAAAATAGACTGCAAGTCCTCGATAGCACTTTGGCGTTGGTGATGCTAGGTAGAGCGCGAAGAGCACTCTCGAGCTCCCAAGCAATCGCACCCATACGAATATCGCTTGTCTGTTCGCTTGGATCGACCTCACTATCGTGTCTACCAACACCAAGCTTGAAAACACCTCCCAACATCACAGTATTCTTTGTGGTCTCAGAGATAGTGACAGTAACAGCGGGTACGAACGCCTCACAAATGTGAGTCGGACAGATGCCATCATCATATCGATGCCCCGTGTAGTCTGCTGGCAAAGTAGCTGCCACAGTCGTGAGAAGAATGAGGTCTGGTATATCCATACCATAAGTATGAAACGTGACGTCCCACGTAGTGTGCGACGCATCACCACTTTTAGCCACTTCCACTACACCAATGTCAGGTATAGCTGAGATCGCAGACTGAACGGCTGCCTGGGAAGCATCCTTTTCTAACACGGCTGTTTCAAAGTACTTATCTGCACTTGTAGTCACACCATGTCCAACATCAGGTGACGTGAAGACTAGGATAAAAGAACCTGCTGAAGGTGCTGAAGCATGTGCAAGAGAAACCCTCTGTACTTCAGCCACAAGATTACCGATCTCCAGCTCAGTGACAGAAGTAGCAATGCCACCGTTAGCTGGAGCATATTCTGGTGTTAGATATAGCAATGGAATGGTTCCCGAGTTTGTCAAAAAAGTCACTTCAACAGACCCGAACAAAGTAGCTGCAGAGTGTGCTGTAAGAGGGATATTATCCACTTGAACCTTACCAATATTTGCAACTTCCATTAAAACGGCCTTCATTTTTGCTGCCACTTCCGTGAACGAATCTTGGATGTTTACAGAAATAATCTCAGTAGTTCCATACATTGTGAAAGATATGTCAATATTACCATATGTCGGCGCATTACCATCAATGGTATGAAAGTCAATCTGCTGCTTTGCATGACTAAATGGCATACTAACATCAAGGCGTTGAATATCATTCACATCGTTAGCTGTACTTTGGAAAGACAGATCGTAATTTTGTGATAAAGATGAAATAGCAGTATTTACCTCTTCCGATGATACGGAGCTAGTTAAAGCAACTTCGCCGATAGAACTCGTTGACACAACAGCTTCTAGTTGCAGGGTGTCGTCAAGAGCAGATAGACTAGACTTCGAAAGTACCAGCCCGTCGAGCAACTTCAGACCATCAGCATTTACGACAGAATTGCTACGCTTTGTGTTCCAAAGAGAGTATCCATGAGCCTGTGAGTAACTAGTAATTTGGAGAGCCACCAACTGCTCGTCAATGAGATGATTATCGAGAGCACGGGACAATGATGCTGAAAGGGATATTTTCTCTTCAGAGAACGTACTTCCAAAGAATTCTACTCTGTCTAAGGCCATACGTACAGCATCTGGTGATCCTTCTAGTACAACTATCTTACCGTAACTGTCAACAGCTTGATTAAAGTTAGCATCCACAAAATGAACGCCTGCCTTCATGGCAGATACGAAAGGGATTAGTAGAGTGCCACCTTTGCAGTCAGAATTTACACATTTGAGCTCAAGTCTTACATCCGATGTAAGAGGTGTGTCATTTGGGTCGGAAATAATCACATGATTCTGAAAGACATTTCTACTAGCAAGAATACCTGTGGTTGTGTCATCAACAGAGACATCTATGACTGAAGGACACTCCATGACCAATGACTTGGGTGTGCGGCTGACTGATACTTTGACATGGTGAGTAGCAGGGAGTCCATTGCTGCCATGGACTATTTCTACGGTAACCTTTTCTAGCTGCTTTTCGGCATTGTACCATTCGGTCTTCACTTGATCTGATCCCAGCCAAGTGCCTTGGTGAGTATCAGTAGAAATGTACTTCATAGCGCTTAGGAACTCGCCTATCTTGGAGAAGTCATCAGACACTAATTTAATGGTGCTTTCAGTGGAGTTCTTGAGTACTCCAAGGAATCCGCTAGGTAATGCAGTATTTTCGTTGAAAATGTAGTTATCTACGAAGTCTACTCCTGATGGTAGAATGAGCTCGCCAAACTGGACACTGGCAGTAACAACTATCTTGTCTGTAGAGGACAGCTCACCAGATGTCACAGTATAAATAGGCAACTCACATCCAGTATGTGTTTCACAAGTTATATGCGAGGATGAAGTCACGACTGTTGGTGCACTTATCTGTGAAGTTACAGAAATAGTAGATGACGATATTGCTTCCAGTGCATTCGAAGATGCATCACCGCAGTTTCCTTCATCGTTTACAGTAACTTCAATCGAAGCTATGTCAAAATCTGAACCACCGACATTACCTCCGAAATATATCTCTACTGCTATATCTTTCCCCCTATAAATGACTGCGGAAGAGCGGAAGCTAAATGTGTTTTCATTTTCTGCAAGAGAAGTGACCACATTGCTCATACCCTTGGAATCAGACATAGCGAAAGAAGTCACTGTATGATTCGTCTTTAGAACTACGCCAAAAGTATTCGTGGATGCACCAGGGCAATACGTATCTGCTGCATCCGGGTCAGTGATATGTAAAGTAACGATACACTTAGAGTTTTCTACGCAAGAACTTGCGGTAATTGATACAGAAGGTGCATCGTTAACAGGGGTGACATGAACATATGCGGTCTTACTAAGAGTTTTTGTACTACTAGACAATGATGCTTCAGCAGTTATGCTCAAGATACCGTTCATATGATCAACCGGTGTCACTGAAAGTAGTCCTAAAAAAGTATTGACTTCACTTTCAAGACCGGAGAAACTAACAACTTGCCCCGAAAGTCCACCAGCAGTTAGGGTGCCCGAAGATGCCGCTAGCTTCAAATGGATCACCTGTTTTTGATCAAACCCATGTAACTCAAAGCCTGAGATACCGAAATCAACAGTACCTTCGGAGCATGATAAAACACGTGGTACTTCAAGGGTGGAGAGCACAAGATCGAAGTCACTTTGTACTTGGAGAGTTACACTGACATTGGTCACAGCCATATCTGTCGTCACGATTCCGAAAACGTCACTTTTAGAGGTGAAATCTGTCGTGTTCATCGCAGCAATAAATAGTTCGCTTTTACTAGGTGCATGTTCATTAGGAGAAAAAATCAAATTGTTAGCAAGTACGCTGTTCACAACTTCCTCCTTGCCACGTAAGCGCAGCACAGGCTGAAGACCAGACCGAGTTAAATCTACATTGCCGCTTTGCGCAGTCTGATACAGCAACCCCACTCCTACGATACCATCCTTGACATGAACAGAACCATGACCAGCTGTAACCCATAGCACCAAATCTATAAGTGTAGTGTCAGAATCAGCAACGGAAATGTCTGACAATGCAATGCCACTAAGACTACCCCTAAGAGTAAGGTCCACTGGTACAGAAATAACAGGGGCGTCGTCGATAGGATACAAAACAATAGATACAGAAGCCTTAGATGAGGCATTGTCGCTGTACTTTTCGGGTTGGTACTGATCCACTACAGTCAATGTAGCGGTAATAACTCCACCAGATTGAACGTTAAAATTTTGAGGACCAACAAAACGTAGTGACTGCAACATACTGGTTACATCGCTAGCAGTTGAATTGATTTGCATGTTCTTGCCCCATTCCGACATTAAAGCGTTATCAAAGCCTAACTTGCCTGCTGAAACTTCAACGAAAAGAGAAATTTGTGCTGTATCTATGTCTGAAACTTGGATTCCATTAAAAGGGGTGAATACCTCATCCTCATAACCTTTAGCAATTCTGCTAGCAGACGACAAGAACTCGATTTCAGGTGGATTGTCAACAGGATCGATGACAATAGCTACTGTTGTAGTGACGGCAGGGTTATTCTCGCTTGAGCGAGACCCTTTGATCGACATAATTAGTTCATCGTTTCCACTCCATCCATGTGTGGGCGTATACACAAGACCTCCTAGCGCATCGTTTATAGCACCAAGTTGTCCTCTGATACGCAAAAGGCTCCCCGACATAGATCCACATTCAGAAATAGAATCACTTTGTACATGATAGTGCCCCGAACCCAATTTCAGAGTGCCAGAGCACACACTGAGTGTCGCGTCAAACTTCTCTTGATCTCCACCTTGGCCTTCAAGAGCATCAATATCGCTTAAATGTAGAGCATTGATAGGTAGAGGAGTATCTTCCTCACCTTGAAGTACAGTGTCGCCTCCAACAAGAACCGGAGCGTCATCTTGCCATATTATATGAATGGCAGTAGATACCTCCAACACATCCATAAGAGTTTTAGAAGTAATAGAATCTGTACCGTTTGTTGCTGGCACCTCAATCTGTGTGCGGATACTGTATTGATCGATGCCCCCCTCCACATTCATGGAATTTACATCTGAGGCGGGAGTCATAACCATACTCGTTAGCGTTGAAAGAATGTCTTGACATTTCTCCTCAATAGTGTAGGTACTAGTGCTATCCCCATTGACGAAAGAAATGTTATCAACATCTACCGTTGAAAATACAACTGAAAATAGGGTGGATGGATAAGTCACATTCATACGACACGTAGAATCGTCAACTAGCGGGTCCGACCAGAACGTTGGTCCAAAAGTGCCCACTGGTTGACGTAACAAAGGACCTGCGAGGCTTGTGTCTTCCACAAAGCTAACTCTGCGTGTCTCTAGCAAAAATGGTTTGGCACATCTACCAGTAATACCCACTGCAATATTTGCAGAAGACATTATTTCGTTTTGGATCGCCCCGTCAACGGTGCTTTCCAGTGCTGCCAAGTCCATAGTTATCGAGTCTGAAGTTGAATAAGAAACCGCAGGGGAATATGTTATTGACGATAAAGCACTTTGCAAGCGGCTAAGTGGTCCTGCAATGGAGATAAACGGTTTATCGCTAGGTAGGCTTCCAGTATTTACGCGAACACCATACTTTAGAATATTGCTGTTAGTTGTCCAGGCACATTTTGCACATGAGACACGCAGCACAAGTGAGGATGAAGTATCTACATCCTCAAATGAAATCATAGTAAGTGGTATCTGCTCGTATGAAGCTGCTTGTATTGACATCTCTGAAGTCATTACTAATGCAGTGGGTGTATCTACACCTTTCACGACAACGTTGACAACACCCTCGCCAACTAAGGCAGCACCCAAGATCTGTCCTTCAGGTGACAACCCGTAGTGGCCATTATCTGATGCAGTCACCGTGATCTTATCAATACCACTAAATCCATTGGCAGGCTTGAATTCTAGTGTACTTAATGCATCATTAATTCCATATATTCCACCAGTTATCACAATGCTTTTGGCTGAACCGCCATTGACTCCTACGGTAAACTTCACCTGTACACTAGTCATACTTATAGTGCCATGGTTGGCAGTAAGGTATACTGTGAGAGTCGCACCATTTTCGTGATTTGTATCAAAGTCAGGATCAGTGACAGATACACTATTGATGGGTAACATTGCATCGGTGATGGTCTGCATCACAAAAGGGCATACAACTTTGGGTTCGTTATTCACTGCCTCCACTAGCACTGTGACTGTTGCAGTAGTTGGTTCACCTCCATTACCATCGCTGATGGATAGCAGAATATGGTCTTCGCCATTATAACTATCGCTTGTCTGATATTCAATGTAGCTCAATACACTGTTTACCGCGTGAATGGCTCCACTGATAGTTAAACCTGACACAGCAGACATTTCAGTCACATTGACTCGAGTGAAGTCGATACTATTGGCATTATTGCCCACAGCAAGGCGCAATGTTCCAAAGCCTACCGTAGCATTAACAGATACCATTTCTATTTCATGATTTAAAGTGCCT
>JACKZZ010009654.1_pt1 | contig 30526 bp, 24 predicted proteins | sample 8027871 | NCBI WGS metagenome assembly JACKZZ01 (sample SAMN15724774, study PRJNA655200) | protist metagenome | isolation source: fluorescence activated cell sorting (FACS) single amplified genomes of... | place: USA: West Boothbay Harbor, Gulf of Maine | collected 2000-07-19
GTGGAACTAATGGATTAGTTTCTATTGGACAAACATGGGGATGCATGAGTGGTGGAAAAAGAACATATAGAAACTCTAGAAAAGGAAAGAAATCAAAGAAAGTAAAGAAAGGAAAGAAATCAAAGAAATCAAAGAAATCAAAGAAAGTTAAGAAATCAAAGAAATCAAAGAAATCTAGAAAGTCTAGGAAATAAAATAACTATATAAAGTAATATGAAATCATCTGATATTACTTTAACAATATTTATAATATTAATATTTGTCGGTATGTATTTTTATAATATTTTAGCAGTAGGTATAAAAAATATTCAAGATAATTGGCCAGAATATAGATGTAATCCAACAGTAATGCCGTTTGCAGGTATGTTTGGTCATGATGTTGGAAGTAATTTTACCTTTTGTATTCAAAACATGCAAACTGATTTTATGGGATATTTATTACAACCATTAACCTATTTAACAACTGTTCAAGGAAACACAATTGGGGGATTAACAGAAGCAATACAAGATATTAGAGGATTTTTCAATGTTATTAGAAATTTTATTACATCTATTGTTCAAAGCATTTTTGGTGTATTTTTAAATGTACTAATCCAATTTCAATTTATGTTAATAAAAATGAAAGATATGGTAGGTAAAGTAGTCGGAACTATGGCTACAATGATGTTTATATTACAAGGAACAGTAATGACAATGCAATCTACATGGAATGGTCCACCCGGTTCAATGGTTAGAATGATGTCAAAAATGAGTATTTAATATAAATTATATTATTATATTATAGATTTAATTTATATGGAAAGCAAAATATTTGAAGTAATAAATAAAATATACGATAAATCGGGATTCTTAGAAAAATATGGAGGATCATTGTGGATTTCAATAATAATTGGTATAATCATGTTTTTAGCAATATCATATTTTCAAATTATGAATAATCTACAACCGATAAAAGCCGATTGGGTAAATCAAAGATGCAAACCAAATATTATGCCTTTTGCAGGATTAATAAATCCTCCAAACCCTGATGATATGAGTGCATTTGACTTTACATCAAGTAATTTTTCTTATTGTATATATGGTATATTAGAAGATATTATAGGTATTTTTTTAGCACCATTTTACTATTTAGTTAATTTGATGAATGAAATATTAAGTGGATTAATGGATACAATTCAAACAATCAGAGAGTTATTTAATACTATGAGAAAATCTATTATGGCCGTATCCGAAGAAGTAATGGGAAGAGTATTAAATATACTAATTCCATTACAACATATACTAATAAAAGTAAAGGATACTATGCAGAAAACACAAGGTGTTATGACAGCAGGAATATTTACATTATTTGGAATTTATGATACATTAAGATCAGCTGTTGGTGCCATTGTAGAAATTATTGTTCTTATATTAATAGGTTTAGCCGCAATTATAGTTATATTATTTATAATACCATTTGGTTTTGGTATACCACTAGCTATACCATTTTTGATAATATTCTTAACCATTTTAATACCAGGAATAATGGTATATATTGTTGAACTAATGATACTAAAAAACATGGTTAGTCCTTTACCTGGAATACCTAGTTGTTTTGTAGGTGATACATTAGTAGAAATGAATACTGGACAATTTATCAAGATGAAAGATCTAGATGTCGGAATGATATTAAAGAATAATAATCCAATTACATCAATCATGAAAATGTCATGTTTAGATGATATTTATAATTTAAATGATGTATTATGTACTGGTAAGCACAAAGTAAAATATAATAATACATGGATTAAATGTAAAGAACATCCTAATAGTGCAAAAATAAATGAAAATTATGATATTGTCTACTGTATTAATACAGAGAAAAAGATTATTGAAATAAATAATATGATATTTGGTGATTATGATGAATTAGATAATAATAAAATCGATGAAATTAAATTTAAATGTAGCAAGTATTTGCCAAAACATTTTGAATTAAAAGACATTCATCAGTATTTAGATGGAGGATTTAGTGAAAATACAAAAATAGAGCTATTAGATGGACATAATGTAAATATAAAGGATATGGAGGTTAATCAAATATTGCGTTTCGGTGAACGCGTTGTTGGTATTGTTAAAATAGACGCCGAAAATCTACAACTAAAACAATATATTTTAGATGATAGTAATATTTTCTATGGAGGACCAAATTTGCAAATTTGCGATTCTGATTTAGGAATGGTAAATACATTGGACATATATGGAGATAAAATCAATGAAAAATATATTTATCACATAATTACTGATAAAAAATCATTTTATGTTGATGGTGTTCAATTCTGCGATTATAATAGTTGTCTTGATAAATTTTTAGATTTAGAAAATACTTCTTTAATAAAAGCACTAATATAATTATAATTTTATATTTGAAATATATATATAAAATGGAGCTGAAAATTTTTGGAATGTCATGTCGTTTAGAAATTATTATTCTGGCTATTGTTGTTGGAACTATTTTAGGAGGACATTTATTATGTTCATGTAGCCGCATTGGCGTACAAGAAGGTATGGCTGTAATGGGAGCATCATTAGATTATGTTATGGGATCTGATACTCCTAATAGTTGGACAAATAAAGCCAATTCTTATGCTGCTAGTATGGGTTACACTAATTCTCGTGATAAATATTCACAACACACTGGAACTAGTGTACCCTTAGCAGAAGGCCAAATGCTTATGTTTGCAGACAATGAATTCAAACCCGAATGTTGTCCTTCTACCTACACTTCTAGTACAGGATGCGCTTGTATTACACAAGAACAAGTCGACTATATTAATCAACGCGGAGGTAATCGCAGTATTGCACCTGCTGAATTTTAATTTAATTAAAATATAATAATCATTTTAACATATTATATTTTACATATTTAAAAAACATTTTGTGCAATATTTTATTTTCATCATACTAGTTTCTATTCCTGTTTCAATCTCATCACTTTCTACATCTATATGATTACATATAGTATTTAATTTATTAATAATATTATTTATATTGGTGTTATTTAATAAAATTTTATTATCAATTTCAATACATAATAAGTTAGAATCAGTATTTATAATATTATCTGTATCATTATACTCTATCAAGTGTCGAGTAGTTTCCATTTCATCTTTTAACATAAATAAAGTATCATTTTCTCTCATTAATGATGCTTTTAATGTCAAAAAAAAATTTATATTATTATCAACATTTATTTCTGCATTATTCATATAATTATATTATTAATATTTTAATCTTTAAATGTATAATGTATTAAATAATGCTTGTCTAGAATCATCATCACGCTTAATTAGTGAATTTATTACATCTTTTGTTACTGTAAATGGAAATTCAACCTTAAGGGCCATTTCCTTCTCAAATAATGTGGCTCCTGGTTTCATAAGTCTATATAGGTTGAGCTTTGTATAGATAATCTCTAGACATCTCTTTAGATTTCTAACACCCTTTTCTTCATTTGTGTATGTTTCAATAATATAATCAATTGTTTCATCGGGAATAATAACATCTTCTTTATTGAAATTTACTTGTTGAAGAATTGTAGGAATTAAATAGTCGTTAGAAATGACTCGTTTATCCTTCTTCTCATATCCTGCAGTTTGAATTTTATACATTCTATCTAATAGAATAGGATTTACCTTTGATTCATCGTTATAACTAAAGATAAATAGACATTTACTCAAATCAAAATCAATTTCTGAAAAGTATTTATCATGAAATTGATTATTTTGACTTGTATCAGTAAGATGAGTAAGAATACCAGCAATTTCTTCACCCTTCGGTGTATCACTAATTTTATCAAGTTCGTCAAAATAAATTACTGGATTCATTGATTTTGTCTTGACAAGAATATCTACAATCTTGCCCCATGTACTACCTTCATATGTATAACTATGACCTTCTAGAAAACTACTATCAGTTGCACCTCCTAGCGCAATGAATGCAAAATCTCTATTTAAAATTTTACTAATACCTTCTTTTACAAGAGTAGTTTTACCAGTTCCCATAGGCCCCTTGATTGCAATAGCATTTCCAAGTGCCTTAGGATTACTAATCCATTGCCCTACCATTTGCATAATTTGTAGTTTTGCATCATTCATACCATATACTGCAGTATCTAATACTGATTTTGCATTTTCCATATATTCATGACATTGATCAATGCCATTATTAATAGAAATAGGTAATGTTTTGTGTGTATTAAATGGAATTTGCATGAAAGTATCCACCCAATTCTTAATCTTATAATACTCGCCATTTCCAGGATCCATATATCTTAGTGATGCAATTTTATTCATTGCGATTGTTTTTAGATGAACGGGAATATCTGACTCTAACAGTGATAATCTGTATGGCTTTTGAACAATACTTACCTTGTTAATTTCTTCGACTTCGCGAATAACTTTCTTTTGTTCATCAACACTTAGTTTATCTTTAAAGAACTTGTAATCATTCATCAAATTCTTTTTATTAATTAGAGTCTTAAATCTTGTTGTGTTCTTTATTTTTTGTCCTTTTAATCTCTTATCATCATTTTTTCTTGCGGTTTTCTCTCTGACTTCTAATTCTTTTAGACCATCGATTGCAATTTGATTAGAATCATCCTTATCTAAAATATCTTGAAATGTTTTTCTAATTGTAGAAATTGTTTCTAATTGTTTTTCCAGTGATTCGTATGTAGCCTTCTTATTTTTCTTATTATCATCTTCCTCATCTTCTTCATCTTCTTCATCTTCCTCTTCCTCATAATCACTATCCTCCTCCTCATCATAATCACTATCTTCATCCTCATCTAAAGCAGGATCACCGATTGTGAAAATAATATTAATACCCTTCTTTCCTCTAGTGATTATTTCTTCATCTTCATCTTCATCTTCATCTTCATCGACAGTTTCATATTCTTCACTTTCTGCCTCGGATTCTTCTTCCTCTTCATCTTCTACTTCAATGACAGGCTTCTTTGATTTTTTAGACTTCTTTGATTTTTTATTTTTAGAAGACTTACTTTTCTTTACAATTACTTCTTCCTCTTCCGCCTCCTCTTCCTCTTCTTGAAGTAATTTTTTAATCTTATCTCCATTTTTAATTTTTTTTGACATATTTTTAGATGGAAATATATTACCGAGAAATTTTCTATATTAATGCATATCCATTTGCTCATCCTCTTCGTCACTATCACTGTAGCTACTCTCATCGCTACTATCAGAATCTTCATTTTTCTTTAACTTATTCTCCTTTTTATCATTTCTGGTGTTATACTTTTTTCCAGAAAGTTTAGAATTCTTCTTATTGTCTTTAGAGATAGGCATCTTTAATATATATATGATTAAATTATTTTTAAATAGTTCAATTCAATTTTTTTATTAATTGTTAATAAATAAAAAAATTGATAGATTTTAAAACAAGTTAAATATAATATAATATTATAAGGAAGTATGGCAACTAAATCCAAAGAAACGATCCCTAAAAAGAAAAGTTCTAAAATTATAGGTATTCAGTTTAGTATATTAAGTCCAGATGAAATTCGTAAAAGTTCAGTAGCCGAAATTACATCTAGAGATACATATATTAATAACAAGCCTGTAATTGGTGGATTATTTGATTCAAGAATGGGTGTTCTTGAACCAGGATTAATATGTCCCACCGATGGACTAGATTATATGGAAACTCCTGGTTATTTTGGACATATCGAATTAGCAAGACCAGTATTTTACATTCAATATCTAACTACAATTATGAAAATATTAAGATGTGTTTGTATTAAATGCAGTAAATTAAAAATTAGTAAAGAAAATTATAAACAAGCTCTTAAAATGGCCAGTGAAGAGAGATGGAATTATGTTTTCAAATTAGCTAGTTCGTCATCCATTACAAGATGTGGAGATGACAGTGAAGATGGTTGTGGATGTCTTCAACCTAAAAAAATTAAAAAGGAAGGATTGGCCACACTATTCGCCGAATGGGATAATATTAATGGTTTATCTGAAGAAGATAAGGAAAAATTAAATATGAAACTTACTCCTGAAATAGTATTAAAAATATTTAGAAGAATTTCAGACGACGATGTAAATTTTATGGGATTTAGTCCTGTGTTTTCTAGACCTGATTGGATGGTTTGTCAAGTATTAGCAGTCCCTCCACCTGCTGTTAGACCATCTATTAAAATGGATGGACAACAAAGAAGTGAGGACGATATTAGTCATATTTTAGTAAATATTATTAAAGCAAATAAAACACTTCAAGAAAAATTACAAGAAGGTGCAAATTCTAATATTATTGATGACTGGCATACTGTGCTTCAATATTATGTTGCTACTCAAGTTGATAATAAAATTCCTGGTGTAGCATCAGTCGCACAACGATCTGGAAGACCTTTAAAATCTATTAAGGAAAGATTAAATGGAAAAGGTGGTCGTGTTAGAGGCAATTTAATGGGTAAGCGTGTAGATTATTCTGCTCGTTCAGTTATTACACCTGATCCTAGTTTATCTATTCGTGAATTAGGTATTCCATTAAAGGTCGCTAAAAATATCACAAAACCAGTCACTGTAAATGCAAATAATAAAAAATTCTTGCTTAAATTAGCAAGAGCAGGCCCTGATAATTATCCTGGTGCTAAAATTTTAGAGAGAAAGAATGGAGAACAAATTACTTTAAAATATGCTGATCGTGAAAATATTGACCTTAATTATGGTGATGTATTGCATCGTCATATGATGGATGGAGACGGAGTCTTGTTTAATAGACAACCTACATTACACCGAATGAGTATGATGTGTCATATTGCTGTTATTATGCATAAAGGAGACACATTTAGAATGAATGTTGCTGACACAAAGCCATACAATGCAGATTTTGATGGCGATGAGATGAATCTTCATATGCCTCAAGATGAAGAATCTGAAGCAGAATTGAAGAATTTAGCTGCAGTTCCTTATCAAATTATTAGTCCTGCAAACAATGCTTCTATTGTCGGTATTTTCCAAGATTCATTATTGGGTGCTTATCAATTCACACGACCAGATATTAAATTTGATCAATTACAAGCAATGAATTTATTAATGAGTTTTAATAAAATAGACCCATCTGGTCTTAAAAATAAACAAATTACTAATTTTGATATTCTTACTCAAATTATGCCTCCAATGACAATGAAAACCCCTAATAAGGCTTTCCGTGAAAGTGGAGAAGAATTCAAGAACTCTAACCATGTTATTGAAATTATTGCTGGTAAGTATGTCCGTGGTCAGTTAGACAAAGGAATTTTAGGTTCTGGTAGTATTGGGTTATTACAAAGAGTATGCAATTACTTTGGAAATATGGCCTCTGCCGACTTTATTGATAATTTACAAAATATTATTACCGAGTACATGAAAACTAGTGCTTATAGTGTAGGTATTAGTGATCTAATTGCAAATAAAGAAACAAATGAAAAAATTGTACACACTATTAATGAAAAGAAAAAGGAAGTAAAAAATTTGATCGACCAAACTCATCTTGGTATTTTTGAAAATAAAACAGGCAAATCAAATGTTGAAGAATTTGAGACAAAAGTTACTAGTATTTTAAATAATGCTACATCTGAAGCAGGTAAAATCGGTCGTAAGAGTCTAGCCAAAGGTAATAGATTTGTTACTATGGTTAATGCTGGTTCAAAGGGTAGTGATATTAATATTTCTCAAATGATCTCATGTTTAGGTCAACAAACTGTCGATGGAAAACGCATTCCGTATGGATTTGAGAATAGAACACTTCCTCATTACACTAAATTTGATGACTCCCCTACAGCCAGAGGATTCGTAGAAGGTTCATTCATTTCCGGACTATCACCTGAAGAATTATTCTTCCATGCTATGGGTGGTCGTGTTGGTCTTATTGATACAGCTGTAAAAACATCTCAAACTGGTTATATTCAAAGAAGATTGATCAAAGGTCTAGAGGATTTAAAGGTAGAATATGATATGACAGTTAGAAATAATAAACAAAAAATTGTACAATTCTTATATGGCGATGATGGATTTGACACAGTAAGAGTTGAAAATCAAATCTTACCACTCGTATCTATGAGTCTAGAGGAAATTTATGCTCACTTTAATATGCCTAATGAAAAAGATGCTACAAGTATCTTTGCAATTCCATATACTAAGGGTGCAGATGGAAGAATGAAAAAACAACAAAATGAATTAAATACTAAAACACAAGATTATATTCAATTTATGATTACTCAACGAGAAGAAATTATTAAAAATGTCTTTAAAAATACCGACAACGCAAAGGTACACATTCCTGTTGCATTTCAATATATTATTAATAATGTTCAAGGATTGCAAAATATCAATAAAAATTCTATGGTTGATATTACACCATTAGAAGCATATAAACTTATCGAATCAACCTTTGTAAAGTTAGAAACACTTCACTATATTAAACCTACTGCACTATTTAAAGTGATGTATTATTATTATTTATCACCTAAAGAACTACTTATGGTGAAGAGATTTAATAGAAAAACACTCATCACCTTATTAGAAATGGTTACGACTATTTATAAAAGCGCAATTGTTGCTCCTGGTGAAATGGTTGGTATGATTGCAGCTCAATCTATTGGTGAACCTACTACACAAATGACATTAAATACATTTCATTTTGCTGGCGTAGCTTCTAAATCTAATGTTACTCGCGGTGTTCCACGAATTGAAGAAATTCTATCGTTGTCTGAAAATCCTAAAAATCCATCTGTTACAATCTCTCTTCCATATGATCAAGAATCTTCAAGAGAAAACGCACAGAAATTAATTCCTGTTATTGAAAACACAAAACTGCAAGAAATTGTTAGTTTGGTAGATATTTGTTTCGATCCAGATGATTTAAATACATTAATTGAAGAAGATAATGATACTCTTCAACAATATTATGAATTTGAAAATATGGTAGATGAATGTACTGGATCTGATTCTACAGCTACAAAGGAAAAATCTAAATGGATTATTCGATTAGTACTAGATAAAGAAACAATGTTAGATAAAAATATTAGCATGGATGATATTAATTTTGCAATTAGTAATGCATACGAAGATGAGGTTCATTGTATTTATACAGATTACAACTCAGATAAACTTGTATTTAGACTTAGATTAAGTAGCGTTCTTTCCAATAAAAAGAAAAACTCTAAGACTAACCCTCTAGATCAATCTGATGAAATCTATTTACTTAAGAATTTTCAAGATAATCTTCTTAATAATATTGTTCTAAGTGGCGTTAAAAATATTTCAAAAGTTATTCTTCGCAAAGTTAGTGACAATGTTGTTAAAGAAGATGGTAAATACAATAAATCTGAAAAATGGGTACTTGATACAGTTGGTACTAATCTATTAGATATTCTTGCACTAGATTATATTGATGTAAATAGAACAGTTAGTAATGATATTCAAGAAATATATCGTGTATTCGGTATTGAAGCCGCTAGAAATGCAATCTTTAATGAACTTACAGAAGTTATTGAATTTGATGGTACATATATTAATTATCATCATCTTAGTATGTTATGTGATAGAATGTGTTATAAATCTAAAATGATCTCTATCTTTAGACATGGAATTAATAATGACGATATTGGCCCTATTGCAAAAGCGTCTTTTGAGGAAACTCCTGAAATGTTCTTAAAAGCAGCTAGACATGCTGAACTTGATCAAATGAGAGGCGTATCTGCTAATGTTATGTGCGGACAACAAGGATATTTCGGTACATCCTCTTTCCAAGTACTTGCTGATATTAATGCTATGACTTCACAAGAACCTGCACTCGCAGATGATGATGAAGATGATGAAGCCATTATAGATGCTGCTTTCTCCAATGCAAACTCTACAGATAAATGTAGTATTGATAAATTAACAATTAATAACAATGCTATTAATATCAATTCGGCAAATCTTGGTAATTCTGATGATTATGATATTGAATTTTAAATAATGATAAATAATAATAAACAATACATACTATAATTAATTTAAATAGTAATTAACTATTAATTATAGTATAAATATGGATCTATTTCTATGCATTTTAAATAATAATTATGATAAGACAAATATAAAGTTTAATTTTTTTTTGTCATCTTTTAGTAAATATTCTCTAGAACATAATAAAATTAATAAATCTAATTTTATAAAATATAAATTTTTCGCTTTAAAAAATCATATATTTTCTAATTTCGAACTCGCTGACTCTCATCCAATAGATATTTTTTGTAAAATTCAAAAAACTTATATGACCCTATTACGATTTTTTAACATGATATATTTTAAACGAAAACAATTTACTAATACTACTCTAGTAGATTTAAATTTTAATGAATTATCAACCCATCCTGATAAATACAAAATTACCCTTATTATTAATAATATTAAACAGCAATTTTATATATTTGATTTAATACGCATCATAAATGCATGCTTATCGTATGATTATAATTTTTTTCCAGAACCCAGATATATCAAAAATCCATGGGACAATAGCAAGATGTCATTATCTAATATTTATAATATATATTTTTTTATTAAAAATATGAAAAATATTACAATGCCTATATTATTTTACAGATTCTTTCAAAGTAATCTCGATTTATCCCACTATTTAGATCACAATCAGTTTATTATTAAGGATTATCTTATTAAAAATTATAAAAACTTCACAGATGATCAAACTATTAAATATATTAAGAAAATGATAAATTCATATAATCGATCCAAACCGCCTTCTAATAACATCGTAATTGATAATTTGTTTCCTGATAAAAAACTCGTACCTATATTTAAACCATATTTAAAATTTTATTTATTAGCATGTTATTCATATGAATCTGATATTAGAATTGCTAATAATGTCCTTTTTAAAAAAAAATTAGCTCTTTTTAAAAAACAACAACCTATGTTCGGCCGTAGAATATTATTAAGGAATATTATTAATCTGTTTTATATTAGTAAACTATATTATGATCATAAAGATTCTTGTTTTCTATTTTTTTCAGGTTATATACCAAAACCAGATATGATCTTTATTAAAAATAGGTGTTTTGTGGTAGATTATATACATCATACAATTCATTCATGTTTTAATACATTTAATAAAAAATATCAACCAAAAATTTCAACTATTAACATTAAAGAAATTAATCATTCTATTTCACAGCATTTATTTGATATACCTCAAGTTAATATTATCAATAATAATAATTATCATAAATATATTAAGGGTCAAATTAATAAGGCTAATGAAGTGCAGACTAATTCAATAACATATAACAATAATTCCAGTGAAATTAATAGAAATGATATTGATTATATAATTAATGCACTTGAACAGAGGTTACAATTAGTTAATACAGATATATCAAATAATATTCATGAACATGTATCCAATGACGATGGCGATGGCGATGATACAGACGATGATGATATTCATGATTTTATATTTTATAATCAATCATTGATTCGTGATCCATTAGATGACGACGACGATGATGACGACGATGACGATGATGATGACGACGATAATGATGGTCATTAATAACCTATTATTTCAACTCCATCATATACTTCATAAATAGTATCTTCTAATGTCCATCCATTATCTTCTAATATACCAGTATCTACACACCCTTCATCATAGTCAGTATCATTGTCTTCACTTTCTTCAATATCTGTATAAATTAATCTATTGATCTCTTTTATTTCTTCATCAGTATATTTATCAACATTTTTAATTTTATGTTCATAATACCAACCCATTTCTAATGTATTTACACATCCTCCATTATCATTAATAATTATAGGAGTAGAAGTAATTAGCTCGTCTATTTTATCTTCATCTACGGTTATTTCAAATGTACCATAGTCCCAACATTGTGTATACAATAATATTACATCACTACCTGTTGACGTAGTTATATGCCATTCTTCTATAGTATATATAGCACTCTTATTAGATGGTTCTATCTCGTATGTAGTTGTCATTATATAATTTATATAAATAACACTATTTATATAAATTTCATATAGTTTATTTTTAATCAATTAGCTTTAACTTAGATGATAATTTTTTTGCTTTAGATTTATTTTTATCATCAATAGTATCAATTGTTTCGTCTAATTCTTCAGAATAATTCTTGTAATAATTAAGTACAGTTTCTATAGTTATATTACTTCCTTCTATATTTTGTCTTGTCACTTTATTAGATATTGATGATATATCAATTAATGCATCTTTATTCTTATATAACATTCTATATTTTGAAGGTTTTATTTTATATTTATTGAATCCAGGTACTCTTATAATATATGCTTCATTTGTTGCATTTAATTTCATATATTGACTATCATTTTCTTTGAACTGTCTAGAAGCTACAAATATAATAGGTATGTTATATTTTTTGGATAATATCATTATATCAATTGGATTTAAATTATATTTTTCATTTAATATTATTTCGTCTATAGTAATTTCATTATAATTAAACAATGCATATTCAGCAGGCTTAATATATGTATTCAATATATTCTTTATACTTTCACTATTTGATAATAACAGTTTCTTATATTCATCAATCAGTATATTTTTTACTTCGATTATGGTTTTTTTGTTAGATATAGTATTATTCACAAGTGTTATTGCTACATCAAAAGTACAGGAATAATTCTCATCGGAAAATTCTATTTCTTTGAATCCACCCGAGAATTTTACTTTTAATTGAGAAAAAATATTTTTAATATTTTTATTGCAGTTAGAATATATTTTAAAATCAGATTTCATAGGTTTATCATCACTAAGATCTTTATTTATTACTACAGAATCATCTATATATTCATTGTCATATTTTTGAGTTAGATTTGGCTCTACATTATCATAACTATTAAATGATATATATTTATTTTCACTACTAGGTACTAAATCGTCAAAGTAATCTTGAGTTAATAATGATTGCAATAATATAATTTCATTACTAGATAAATTATATTTCATGTCATTGAAATTTAAAAACATTTTTGGCTCAAACATGAATAATTTAATTCTATTATATCTAATTAATTCATCTGCTAATTTACTATAATAATTTGTTTCATTATCTAATTTGCTCATTAGATTTTGTTTTGTTATTAATAATTCACCATTGCTATTTACATTTTCTTCTATTAATGATATTTTATTTGGGGTGACATTTACAAATTCTACATGATCATTCATTATTCTTTTTAATAATGTAATTAATTTTTCTAATTGTAAGTGATATATTAAATATTTTGAATTAGATATATTTTCTATTTCATCTCTAATTGCTATATTGTCAAACGAACTTAATAATTTTTTCAGTTTATTTCTAAAAGCATTATACATCTTTGTTTCTAGCTCTATTTTTTTAATATATTCTTTTCTCTCATTATCTATTTTATCACTATTTTGAACAACCTTATCTACATTATAATAATTATCATCATCAATACTATATTTTAAAGACATGTCACTATCTTGCTCTGGCTCTTTTAGTTCTATAAATTGATTTGTTTCTGTTAAAATACCAACAATTAATCCATTATCCTTTATTTTTACAACCGGCATACATAATAATTTATTATTACTTTTCTTTTTTATATTTTGTAAAAAATCTATAGTTTCTTCAAATGTCATAGTATAATCTGATAAATCATCCATAGATATGATGTCATATTCTAATATCATCTCGGAAGGAAAACATGGAATAAACCCTTCTCTACCTTCGTTTGATATTATTACTCCTATTGTTTTATTATCGTAATTGACTACTAATTTGTTTATTTCTATTTTATGAGTGTTTAATATATCTATTATCTGATTTAAAGTATGATTATGTACAAATTTTATCTCCTTGAAATTATATTTATTTGCTATATTTAAAATACTAGGCATCGGCTTACACATAGAGCTATAAATATCTCGAATGTTTTTATTTATTTTTATAAGATTTGGTAATTTTTTAAATAATTCTGGTGTATATAATTTAATTGCATTCATTTTTGTCATATTTCCTTTTGAACTGTCAGTTACAATATATATTGGTTCAAAGAATTCGTATTTTTTTATTAATATTATAGTATCCTTTGTTTCATCGTATTTGTTATTGGAATAAATATTGCTAGGGCATATTATATTTACATTTGATGTTATATCATCTTGTGGTAATTCTAATATAATCATATTTATTCCGTTTGGAAATAATAATTCATTTCTCTCACATATTAAATCCCATAAGTAGGTATAATCAATCACTGAATTAGGTGATGTTAAATACTCCTTAAAATTTTTATATGCACTAACTATCTTTTCTAATTGAATATTATTTTTATCATTGAATAATTTATATACTTTTGTATCAGAATATTCATCAACATTTATATTTTTTAACTCTTTTGATTGAAATTCAGTTATTAAATTTCCATTTTGATATTGAACAAAATTGTCTATAGTTAATATTTTTAATATTTTATCAGTTAATAATGTTTTAATAGAAATTACTTTGTTGTCATTTACTTCTGAATATATATCTGCTATGCATCCTAAAAATGAGACCTTTTTTAATCCTTCTACTCCTTTTCTCAAATAACAGGGTTTGTTTTTTCTTAAATTTGTGTTTATTTTACTAACATGACAACTTGTATTAGTAACCATTAAAAATCGTTGTAACTGTACAGGTAAGTATCCTAATCTACCCTCTTGTAATGGAAATTTATCAGGACCTTTTATGTATTCATCCATATCTTGTTTTGATGGCCTTTTATCTGTATCATCTATTTTTTCAATAACATCTTGATTACATTTCTTTCGTCTATTTAATTGTGACTCACTATCCCATGTTTTAAAACAACATGGAACACATAGACCATCAGGATGTGCATCCTCTTTTAAAAATCCAGGATAATGTGTAACATAATTACCATTCTTATCATTATGTACTTTGGGATCAGTAAATTCCCATATATTTTTCCCAGGTGGAACCACTTTAGTTGGTTTTCCATTTATTTTTTGTGGAATTACACCTCCATACTTCCCACTTTCCACTTCTTCCTCTGTTAAACTGACATTATTTTTTAAATCCCAATATCTTGGACATATATACCAAAATTGTTTATCGGGATTAGAACCATATTTAATAGCATGTTCGTATGATCCAGGATGTTCAGTATCTATTTTGTTCTTCTCTTCGTCTGTTAAAATAACTGGTTGTCTTCGTGTATTCCATGGACATGACCGTGAATATGCTTGATATTTACCATCTGTATCAGTTACAAATAATGTTGGATCCTTTTCTCTCATCATTCTAAAAAATGGATTTGGATCAGATATTTTCATTCCAGTTATATCCTTTTGAATTTTATTATCTCCCTTAATATTCAGCTTAGGTTTCTTTATAGATTTTTTTGTTACTATATTTTGTTCTGCTTCTTGTGATATTTTCTCCTCTTTTTGTTCTGCTTCTTGTGATATTTTCTCCTCTTTTTGTTCTGCTTCTTGTGATATTTTCTCCTCCTTTTGTTCTGCTTCACTTTCATCTAAGTCAATATCTATACCTTCATCGTTCTCGTCACCACTATCATCTAGATCAATATCTATACCCCCTTCATCACTATCGTCATCACTATCATCTGCTGCAATATCTATACCTTCATCGTCACTTTCATCTAAATCAATATCTATACCTTCATCATCGCTGTCACTATCAACACCACCTGTCATTTTATCAGTTGGTTTTTCATCATTATTTTCATCATCGCTTTCATCATCACTTTCATCAAATAAAAAATCCATAACATTAACTGACTTATCAGATGATTTTAATGTTTCATCACCAAACTTTAAATCTTGCGCTACAATTGACACAGGTATATTTTCGGCAATTGGTTTTTCAGAATCAGCAACAATTTCATTTATTACATCAACATCTTCGATAGTTGGAGTTTTACATAAAGAATCAATAGTTGATACTGCAGTGTCGCTTGAATTGGGTTGTTGTGTAATACGAATTATAGAATCAATATATGTAGGTATGATATTCATATAAAAGATGTTGTTGATATTTTCCATTTCAATCATTATATTTTGTTTAAACTGGTCTTGTGTAATTTTTGTTAAGAATCCAGGATTATTTTTTATTTTTAGTTTTTTATTTTTACCTAGATTTTGAATTAATTGTAAGCTGTTAAGAAGAGTAGCAATTTTTATTTGTGCGTCAGTTTCAGTAAGTTGAAAATTGTCCATGACTGCCTTTACAATATTTTCATCTTCATTAGATCGATTTAACAACTCAACAATAAATGCATCAGTACTGTCCATTTCGTTAAAATTTGATACACGTTTATATCTCATAATAATTCCTTTTTTTAATTCACCTATAACAACATTAAATACACTAGAAACACATCCTACAATACTATTCAAGTTAATATTTTTATCAATAGATATGTAAGCATTATAAAGAATGTTATGTATATCAATATTATTATCGTATAAACTATTAAACAGATTCATATCATATCCACTGTTGAGTAAATAGGTTTTAATTATATCAATAATAGGATTAACTCCAGCTTTTAATAGTTCTTCGAGTGACTTAATAGACATAGTTTCTTTCAATTCAATAGCTATATTAATATTTGCATTCATGTCAAAAGATAAAATAATAGGAATAATAGAATTGTTATGAATATGTTCAATATAACAGGCTACTTGTTTAGATGTTCCCATGCTTTTAGTTAGTTTTAATATCATAGTTTTTGATAAATATGGGATTTTTTTTCCATTTTTAGATATTTTATCGCAAAATATTCTATAAATATTTTCTTGTTTTTTTGACGGATTAAATTTAATAATGGGGATTTCCTTTCTAGCATTTACTAATTTAAATATAATATCTAATGGAATGGTATATTGATAATCTTGTGATATAGTAAAATTAATACCACGAATACCTTGTTCAATGTAATCTAGTTCAGATTTTCTTGAGTTATAAATATCATAAAATAAATTAATATTATCGACTTGCTTTTGAAATTTATCATTTAATAATTTTTTATTATTATCAATAAGAGTATATTTTTTTGACTCTAGTAAAGATTTATCAAAAATAGCTTGTTCATATAAAAAGGGATAATATATACTAATAGTTGTTTTTTCAGATAGATTTTTCATAATAGCATTTTCAATAACATCGGATGCATGACATAAGAAAATAGAGTTTTCAAAAAGGAAACCATAGTTTAAAAGAAGGTCCTTGTTAGTAGTAGTAATAATAGATTCGGAATGCGAATCTAGAATATTGCTATACTTAATTGATCGAAATGGATCAACAGAGAAACTATATAAATTATCTGAAATAATAAAATGTTGCCCTAACGGAAAACTTGTAATTTGGGGCTTATTGGTTATATCAAGAGAGATAATATCATTAAAATCGTATTTGTGTTTAAGAGTCAAGGTTTTAATATCAAAATCTTTAATATTTGATAAGAACTGTAAAAGAGTATCTTGTGTAATATAATTTTGACCTTTATTTGATAAACTTTCGTAGATGTATGTATTATTAAGTTTTTGAATATGTTTTGCATATAAGTATAGTTCGTCAAATGAAAATTCGTCTGGGTTCAACATTAATATTTTTTTTTTAATAGTTTCAATTGAATCATCTAAATAAATTCTCTGATTGTTAAATTTAACATTAACATTTTGTTCATTTATAATTTCTAGCTCATAACTACTAAATACATCCTTAAAAATTTCATTTTCTGGATTTGTTTTAAATAAATCATTAACATCTTCAGTATATAATTCGCCAAAAAACACAAAAACTGTATCTATATTATTTATGTTATTTTGTTGATATATTTTAATAATTTCAGCCATTTTATATATAAAATCAAAATATTATTTTATATATATATTATGCATATTAATGGAATTGTAGCTGTATGTAAGAATGGAGGTATAGGGTTGAATAACAAACTTCCATGGATATTACAAAAGGATTTACAAAGATTTAAAAAAACGACTATTGGTAATGGAAATAATGCAATAATCATGGGTAGAAATACTTGGGATAGTATACCTTTTTTAAATGGTAGAGATCACTTAATATTATCAAAAACAATAAATATAGATGAATGTAAAAATAATAAATTGTTAAAGTCATTTGATTCAATAGATGAGGTCATGAAACATTGTAAAGAGAGAAAATACGATAAAATTTGGGTAATAGGAGGAAGCAATATTTATAATCAATTTATCAAATTAAATTTATTAAATTTTTTATTTGTAACATATATTGAAGACGAGTATGAGTGTGATGTGTTTTTCCCGAAGATTCCAAAAAACTATTTTATAGTTGAGAAAGTAGTATTAAATGAATATACAGAGAGAAATAAGAATTCGGCATTAATAGTATATAAACAGGTGAAAAAGAACATGCATGTATTGCATAAAGATAGTAAATGGATTATTATAGATATTCATTACGATAATTATCCTGAGTATTATTTTACGATAAGGAACATAAATGATACTACACATGAAAAGCAAACCACGCCTGATAAAATAAAATTATTATAAATCATAATAAGGATTATCAGTAATATCCATACCGCAATAATTTTTTGGGTTTTTCTTGTAATCTATAGGGGTATAAATACCCATAACTACTGCATTATCTAATAAAAATTTGAAATTATTCCAAAATTCATCATTATGGCCTACAGTAGCACTCATAATATGAGATAATTCGTGAATAGCTACAAATGTTAAAGTATTTGAATCAATTAAATTATCATTATCAGTTTTTTTTTTATTCAAACAGAATGCTAATTTCTCTCCTTTATTTTCACTATATGCTGTATATTCACTAGTAGGTAATGTTTCTTTAATAGTAGAAGGATTAAAGTTTTCAACTAATCTATTAACATTTTCTCTATCAGCATACTTATTTCCCATATATTCAACAAGAGAAGACATTTTATCTGTAGTAGATGCTAATAGATTTGATGCCTTTTGTATATTTCTGCGTTCTCTTACGCAATATTTTCTTCCATCTACATTTGAAACAATACACCTTAGGTTAAATACATCAGATTCGTAATATATTTTTAAACCGACTAAAATAATAAATAGAATTATTATAATACCAAAAGTGTTTACTTTTAATTTCATATATAATAAATTAGTATAATATTAATTAGATTAATTTATTAATTATTGTTTTCCTTGTCCAATTTCAAGAGGAACTCTCATAGTGTCAGGTGAAATAGTAGTATTATTCCAAGGACCTACATTTACTTGAGGATTGGCGGGTTCAGAACGAAGTTGTAAATTGGCGTTTCTTAAAGTGTTTCCAATAGTATCAATTCCCATATGATATCCTGAGCGAAGAAGGTTTACATTCTCTAAATCACCGGAACCGGAAGGATTGAGTTGAGCCCATTGACTGTTAGTATCCTTAGGTAAGAGTTCGGAAGGGTCAGCTACAGGCTCCTTAGAGCATGAAGGAGGTAATCCTTGGTTAGAAGTAGCCATACCAGTAGCAGATGCATATGTTTCATTTTGTCCCATAGGTTGAGATGGTTGAACACCAGTAGGTTGTTGTTGTTGCATCTTGCTATATGACTCTTGTTGCATTCTAGCACTGCTCATTTGCTCAGAAGTACTATTTTTGGAACCGTTGTATGAATTAACAAGGAACATGATAAATAAAGCTCCAATTACAAAAAGTACTACATGCTCTATTTTAAGCTTCTTGAGTGATTTCATTATGTCAGACATCTTATATAAAATAAATGATAAAATATTTTTTTGTAATTAAAAACATAATTGCAATTAATCTTCTAAATAATAGATTATGCTAATTCTTCTACTAAATCATTGATCTCATTTGCTAGTTTTTTTGATCCATCTAATGACTCATCGTCTGAAGAATCACTATTATCAATATCTTCTAAAAGATATGTGTTTTTAATTTTTTTTGCTTCTAAATAATGGCTGATCGCTGCTTTTTTATGTTCCTTTGCTTTTTGTTTTGTTATTTTATAAATTTCATAATAAACTTCATTTGGTTTTTTTAATTTCATATTTGCTACATTTTCACTAATAATAATATTATCCGAAACTTCTTCTAAATGATTTGGGTTTTTTGGTTTATCATTATTTGTATTGTCAATCACATTCGATTCTATTTCACCATCATTTTTTTCAGATTCACTACATATATCATCTATTATATCGTCTGATTGTTCTTCTATGTTACTGTCTTTGGTCTCAGTATCCTCTTCTAATAATTCATTTATAATATTAATATTAGTGTCACTCTTATTATTTTCTTCTTCACTAGAATTAGCAGGTTGCAATTCTTCTTCACTAGAATTAACAGGTTCTGGTTGTTCTTCACTAGATAATGCATTATCATGTTCTTCATGAGAATCTATTTCCATATCAGTATTTACTTTAGCTAAAGTATTCGCTTCATCTATAATTATGTTGTCTGATGTATTTTTTTTGATTAAACAAGAGTTAAATATGGGTTTATTGTTTAATAACATAATTTGTTTTCCTACAAGTTCTACTTGAAAGCTTCTAGCTGAGAATTTTATACCTTGAATCTCTAATATAGGAATTATATGATGTTTGTCATTTAATTCTTGAACAGGAATTATATTCTCATTTTCGTCATACATATTGCAGTAGTATTGCGAATTAATAGATTTATTTTTAGGAATATTAACTCTTACTAAATGATATTTACCACCACGATAAGCACGTGTGACAGGATTAAAATTATTTTCAATATCACTCATATCCATTTCGTTTTGAAACCACAATTCTCTTTTACTAAATATTAAGTTTGTTAATGTTTCTTCTAATTTTTCAAACCACTCAATAGTTGCATCATCCTCATTTGTATACATTAAATCAATATATGCCTTTTTAGCGGTTTCGTTTAACCCTTGTTTAGTTAAACATTTAAGTGTTTGAATGTAAAATGGATTATTATTACATTTTATTTTTGTAAAATATGCTCCCCCTTGTACGGCAACAGGTTGAGATATAGTTATATTTGAAAAATCAAAGTCATTGTTAGTAAAGAATATCTCTTGCTCCATTATACTAAAATTCAGATTAAATATATTAGAAAATAACACGCTAAATTTTAATAAATATTTTGATATAGTATTTTAATGAAAGAACAATTAATAGAACAATGTTTGACTATTTTATCTAGAGAAGATGTTAAAAAGGAATTAAAAGAATTATTTAAGCCGCTAATAAGTCTATTAGTTCAAGAAATATATCCATATATCTATTTATCTCTTATTTTTGTAATTATCAGTTTTTTACTAATTTTAGGAATATTTTATTTACTCTTGCGTAATAATTTAAAGGCATTTAATTTAAAATAAAATAAATTTATATTTAGATATTATATAATATGGGAAATCAACACGAAAGTATGAGAAATCCAAGCAGTGATGCTAGTGATTCTAAGCCTCCTACGGATGTTAAATCCGAATCTATGAGTAAAATGCTTGCAGCTATGACAGGTGGTAGACGCCGTTCCAGATCTGCTCGTCGTTCCAGATCTGCTCGTCGTTCCAGATCTGCTTCTCGCTCCAGATCTGCTTCTCGCTCCAGAAGAGCCAAGAAAGCCGGTTCTTCTTGCGGAATGAGCAAGAAGGGTGGTATGGCTATGGGAGCCATGGTCCGTGAAGCTTTAGTCCCTTTTGGACTTTACTCTCTTCAAAAGAGAACCCAAAGAAAGAAGAGTATGAAACACCACAAAAGATCCAGAAGATTCAGAAGCTCTAGACGCCGTTAAATAATTTTTATTAAATCATTTATGTAATTTTTAATAAAAATATTTTTATATAATATAAATGGATTCCGCAAACGATCAATCATCTAATGCATCTGGATGTTCATATTCAGATGGACCTCAATATGGAGTATGTCAAGTTGAAGCAAGAGGATGGCCTATGCCCAAAGATATGGCTCCCGTACCTATGACTGGTGGAAAGCGCAGATCTAAATCTGCTCGCCGCTCCAGATCTGCTCGTCGTTCCAGATCTGCTCGCCGATCTAAATCTGCCTCCCGTTCTAGATCTGCCTCCCGTTCTAGAAGATCTAAGAAAGCCGGTGGCCCTGGATGTGGATGCATGTCTGGTGGAAGAAAGAAAAAGGGCGGTATGATGGGTTTAGTAAGTCAAGCAATTGTACCATTCGGTCTTTTAGCCGCTCAAAAGAAATCTCAAAAAAAACACCGCCATGGACATAAATCTTATAAGAAACACTCCTTTAGAAAAAGACGATAAATAATTTATATATGTTTAAAAATATTTAGATATATAAATTTGAATTATATAATGGACGGATTTCAACAGAATATTAAAACATGGGTCTCTTTAGATTCACAATTGAAAGTTTTAAATGAAAAAGCAAAGGATATTAGGAATCAACGAAATGATTTAACATCTAATATTATTGATTTTGCAGATACTAATAACTTAGCATCATCTACTATTAAAATCACAGATGGAAAACTCAAATTCGCTCAAAATAAGCAAACATCTCCTATTACATTAGGATTTTTAGAATCATGTCTTAATGATATTATTAGTAACGAAGACGAAGTATCTCAAATAATGGAATATATTAAGCAGAAAAGAGAAGTTAAAATTAGTCCTGATATTAAGCGGTTTTATAATAATTAATTTATGTCACCAATATGTATATGACCGACTTTTTAGATATTGATTTTGATAATGATTTTGTATTTATGAATGATGATAAAGGAACCCTATCCGGTGGAGGATTTATTTTAAATTCAGAATTGTTAAAAGAAACAATTAATAATAATACTGACAATAATGATAATGATAGTGATAATAATTTTCAAACCGGTGGAACAGCATTAACATCGTCCGTTATATTAAAATCACTAAAAGATTTAGCAGTACCTGCAGGATTATTATATACACAAAAAAATCTGCAAAAGAATAAATTAATCAAATATGAAAATAAGGGTGAAACTATTGATAATTCTATTTATGACAAACTATTAAGTATTGTAGATGTTAATTCAAAAAAACAACACGCTATTAAAACCAGAAAGAAGAGAGAAAAGAAATCAAAAATGTCACGGAAACAAAAGTAATCTTTTATATAAATTAGTAATGTAACAACTATATTTTAATAAATATTGTAAATTATAATACACAATATTTATTTTACATTTAAATTAAACTCCATACACTTTTATTGAAGGGTGACACTAATATATCTGGAATCTTTTCTCTCCAATAGTCTACACGCTTCTCTTCTTGTATATCCTTTAATGTTCTAGGATATAATGGTGTAGAACTCATTATATCTTTCTCTTCTTGTGTAATCTTTGGCTTATATCCAAAGCAGTTTGCCCCAAATCTTACATTCGGATTTGCAATGTAACCGCCATTTATTCCAGCACGGCCACAATCGTTCTCATGTCCTTCTACTTTTTGTAAATAATTCCATGTATCCTTTTGTGTTGGGAATAATGCTAGTTGTTTATCAGACCATCCATAACTACACCATTCTGCACCATTTTTATATGATTGCTCTACTTCATTATATGTGGCTAAACGACCACCATATGCTTTACATAAGGCATCAGCATTATCATACGAATATTCATTTCCAGGCACATGAAATACTTGTTTTTTTAATTTAATTTCGGGTACAGGTGCTATTTCATCATCTGCACCTGTCGATGATTCTTGTTGCACTTGTAAATCTATAGATGGTGTATCAGTAAATAAATTATCTAAACGAGCTGTTAAATTAATATTAAAAAAATATTGTAATCCATTTAACAATACAACCACAATTAATACACCTCCCAATAATACAGTTAATAATTTCATTGAACCATTACTATCATTATCACCACCAGATACTGAGTCACCTTTTTTTCCTAAACTAGAGAATAATATTATAAATACTAATATTACCAAACCTAAAAACAATACTGCAGGAATACCTAAATTTAATCCTGAACTATTATCATAATTTTCTCCACTTTGTTGAATTGTTGGAATTCCTAATACTGAATCATAAGTTAATATCATTATTTTGTTATATATATTATTTATTTAATTTTTTTCTGTAGAAAAGACAATATCCAGATGTATTATTTAACCCAGTAAAATTTATTTTTGATATATTTGTATCATTAAACAAATACCAATCACCATTTTTTACTTTTATTGTTGCAGTATAGTGACCACCTAAGGTTCCACCACTATGATTACATACTCCATACAGTTCATATTTATAGGAATATTTCTCATATCCACATACATATTTACTTAAATCTAAATTATCTAATTCTAAATCAATTGGACGCTGAATCTTTTTTCCATCATATGTAAATCTTTTAATATCCAATACTAATATCTTAGGCAAACTCCAAAATCTTATTTTTTTTGTTACTTGCTCTATTTGTTTTGTTTCTTCATTCATATATCCATCTAATATTTCTTCACTACAATATTTATCAAAACAATCTATTAAATTACATGAAGACTTATCTAGATTTATCGGTATATCTATTATAAAATATGGTTCCGCCTTTGAACTTACTACTTTTTTTTCATTGCTTAAAATAGATACATGTATCCCATAAAATATGTCTAAAAATTCGGAATATTCTTTACTATACATATCTTTCATCATTTTATAACATTCCACCGCCATCTTATCTGTATTATTTTTCTCTTTACCCTTGATTACCATATCTACTTCACGCCTCATTCCATTATGAAATGAATCTATTATAAATAATAAAAATTCCGGCAAATCATTTTGAGCATATCCTGTAAATATATCCTTCTTCTTTTGTCGGGCAACATATTGTATCGCTTTTAAAAATCCACCTGGAGAAATTATTCTATTTTCTTCCCACATTAATTTTCTTAATTTATCCCATTCTATCAATAATTTTGAATCTATTATATACTTTTTATCATGATAAGCAGATAATCTATCTTTATATTTACCATCATCTTTATCAAAAAAATTATTAATCTCATATGTGTGACTTAATACTTGCATACATGAATTTATAAAACATGTATTCCCTAAATTTGCCAATCCAGTTAAGCCCTTATTTTCTGTCATTAATAATAATAGTAAGTAATTTTTAAACTAATATTATTAATATTTAAATATTATTGAATAATATATTCATATGGACACTCGCATAAATAATAGAATTATTGATTTATATAACACATTATTAGATCAAACATTAATTAATTATAATCAAACATTAAATACGATTAATCGCATAGAATCCGGTATTAGAGAATTATCTACAAATCGAAATAATCGGCAGGAAAATATTTCAGAAGACAATGAACGCAATAATTATAATAGCAGAAATATACCAACCGGATTTATGCAACAACGATATAGAGGTAATAATAACGATACATTAAGATATACAAGAAATATTAATAATCGCAATCCTACTATTTCTACAAATGACCGTAATAATCGACAAATAAACCATAATAATAATAATAGAAATAATGTCATTAGAAATAGTTATAGAAATGCTAATAGAAATTCTTCAATATTCAATGAATTATCACCTATACTTACTATGTTTAATGGTGCAACCAGTTTCGATCAACCCATTGGTTCTTGGGATGTAAGTAATGTTTCAAATATGACTTCTATGTTTAATAACCCATATGCTGACCTAACCCCAGTTGTTGTTAGACCTTCCAGACGACAAATTAATATTTCTACCGAAATTATTCATTTTTCAAATGATCTTCAAAACAATATATGTCCAATTACTCAAACTCCTTTTGAAGAAAATCATAGTATTAGACGTATTAGGCATTGTGGTCATTGTTTTATGAGTGAATCTTTATTAAACTGGTTTGATAGAAGTGTTATTTGTCCAGTATGTAGATATGATATTAGAACTTATAATTCTAATAATTATGTTAATGATAATGACGATAGACACGATAATTCCAATAATAATGTAACATCTAATCGCAATAACTCTAATGACATCTCTAATAATAATTCTACTAATAATTCTACTAATAATTCTAATGACATCTCTAATAATAATTCTACTAATAATTCTACCAATAATTCTACCAATAATTCTACCAATAATTCTAATTTGATCAATTCATTTTTAACTTCATTAGCATCAAGCTTAGTAAGTAATAATGATATTTCATCAAACCTTTTTAATTTAGAATATGTAATTGAAACACCTAGAGATACTGTCACCTTTTCTAATATATCTTCTAATGAATTTAGAGATAATATATTCTCATCATTATCAGATTCTACTTATAGAAATACTAATAATAACACTGCCAATTATAATGATGAAGATGAAGATGAAGATGAAGATGAAGTTGATGATGTAGAGTAATATATTTAAAATATATTTAAAGTTCTACATACAATAGTATATAATTATGTCAAAATCATTGCAATATAGTATTGATATGTTAGTTAAGTTATTAAATAATATGAGACCAATGTTATTATTTTATTTGTCGTGGATTTTTCTACATTATATTTGCTCCCAGTTTTATATTTATTTTTGTATTTCTAATACAATTATGGGAGTATTTCTTTCTCCTTTTCTCTCAATGGCTCCACACTGTACTGCATTTAGATGGGTTATTCATGAATCTGGCAATATTTTTTATACTATGTGGATTTCTATAGGGGCCTGGATTGCATCCAATTTATTAACATTTAAATAGAATTCGTGCTATAATATATTATGATTTTATTTATATTATCATTATTATTGTTTAATAAATTATATCATAATTTTAAAATAATAAATCATTTGCATTACAATACATTTAAAATAAATTTATTTAATGATAATAACAATGACGACGATGATAAATATAACTATAAAAAAGGTTATTGTGAAATAACATTTGAAAATGCCACCGAAAATAGTATTCAACTAGATCGAATTAAAAAAAATATTTTTAATAAATATTTATTAGATCTATTATTATCCAATAATAATAACAATATTAATAAAGTTAATATTATCAGGGAAAATACAGAAATACTTGACCCAGCATTTTCTCCTAATATAAAAGCGGGCGGATTATTAGAAGACTGGAAATTTTCTTTACATGAAGAATGATTTAAGTGACTTCATATTATTTTTCATATTATCAGTTTCTCTCAAGTACTTATCAAATAATAATATCTTCACCTCTTTATTCTTTAGATCTTGAATCTTTGTTGCAAGTTTCTCATCGTCATCTATAGTTTGTTTTAATGTATCTATCTTCATTTGAAAGTTTCTCTTCTTTCTTTTAAATGAATCAATATTGTCTAGTACTAGTGCAAATACTTGTTGAACTGGTTTCATAATTTGATTTGTAATATAAAACGAATAATTCGGTCTAATCTTATTCTTAATTATATAGTCTGGAGTTTCTATTTTGTCTCCTTGAAGTGCGTTTTTCTTTTTTGTTTCTATATATACAAAAGGTATTCTATCTCCACTACTTGGTTTATTACCTGGATCTCGTTTTCCAATTCTATCCGCTAATACTTTATGTGCAATTTGTTTTGGATTTTTGTAATTTGATCTTAAAGATTTGGTAATAATCAACTTGTCCATTGGATATTTTTCTTCAATTATATTTTGTAAGCATGATTGTAGAAAATCAACTGCTTTTTGAACATCCTTCTCTTTCATTAGAATATCAATAATGCCACCATATACATCCTTCACAATTGGAGCATTATCACGACGCTTCAATACAATACCCATACTATTTCTTTTACATTTATTAGGATCCTTTTCATATAGCATCCCCACATAACGCTTTTTTGATAGAAGACAAAAGGGCATGAATGTCTTTTCATATTCCAGGTCATGTGGCTTTTTTAGAAACTGTGTCGCTAAGGCTCCCGCTTCTTGGGCCAACTCAATTGTAATTTCTAAAGCCTTTTTCCCTCGAATATCTTCTCCATCTAGAGTTTTTAAGTTAAATGTAAAGAACACACTATCAGTATCTCCATATACATATTCAGCATTTGAATGCACCTTTCCATATTTTGTTGTATCTACAATTAAATCACCATATGTTTCTTCAATAACACGCTTACCATATGTCAATAATTTACGACCTATTGCCGTACATGATGCAGCCACATCCTTTTCGTAAAATGTACTTGTTTTTGCACCACATTGACCATACAATGAATTAGCAGTCAATTTATAACTTAACTGTCGCTTGTCAAGAATATTTTTCATAAAATCGTCAGTCTGTTGAGGAATTAACTTTCTAGTAGCTTTTCTTGATGCTAATAATTCTTCCAAAATAGACGGCATAATACCACGACCCTCGGGAAATTGTGCAAATCTACAAGTTTTTGTTCCGCAATGAACTTTTTCAGATTTACCACGACTATTTTTAACCCATTTAAATGAATCATATGTTACATTCACATACTCATAATCAGGCAAATTATCATAAATAAACCTACCAGTCTCATCTTTTTCACCACTCTCATTAATTTGATTTCCTTTTAAATCATATTCTTTCGTCCATACCTTACTATCATGTGATAAATTATCACTAATCATAGATGATGGATACAACGAACTATAATCTACACATGCAACAGGATTGTCTAGATATAAATCACATTTTGGATCCAATACAATGGCCCCTTCATATCCCTCATCAAACATCGGTTTTTCTAGCACAGGCATTAATGTCTTTTTTTCTCGACATTTCTTGGCGATATAACTTGTTAATTTAATACCTTGACCACGCATCACTAAGAAATTTATCGGCACACTACAAATCTTAGCCATCTCAACATATCCTGTCATAACATCAATCTTATTCATCAAATGATGTACCAAGTTGCAATCCTGAATACAGTATTTTGCAATAATTGCACGCTCATTTGGACCTTCATTTGTCATTCTAAAAATATCTTGTGGAGTAACATCATCCTTTGCTAATCCCCATTTAACATGTTTAGTCATATCAGGTGTTTCAATACCTTCTATTTCAAATGTACCATCTGTTTTATTTACATTGTAAACCTTGGATTTTTGCCCATCTTTATAATAGTCAGTAGAATGACTCGTCTCTTCAAAATTAATAAAACTACCATTTTCTAGACCAGTTAGATTCTTACTGAAAATCTTTGTTGAATTATTATTATGCTCATATTTTTTTACATCATCGCCTATAAAATACCCTGATACATAATCTAATTTATATGATGTCAAATTATAATCTCGGCGAAAATAATTATACAAATCTACTTGTAATCTTCCTGTAATTTTTATAAAATTTAGCTCATGATCTCCACTAGCAAGTACTATCTTACTTTCTTCTATTTTTATATTTCCTGTTTCATCGTCTTTCTCTCCACAAACCTCATTATTATTTCTAGATAATTTTAAGAATTCTTCTTCACAATTATTTTCACGAGATCTAATATGCATAAATTTATAATCAAAACCAAATATATTGTAACCAATTATAATATCAGGATCTTCTTTTAAAATTAAATCTTTCCAAGCAAGTAATAATTCCCGCTCTGTCTTATATGATACTATTTCACTGTTTTCTATCTCATCAACATTACTGCATGTATCCAATACTACACAATTATTTAAATAAGGCTTTTCATCTCCATATTTTAAAAAGGTCGACCCAATAAATGTTACTTTATCTCCTTCTAATTCAGGAAAACCTACTACTTTAAATATATCTGTCATCTTATCTATCTTATCTTCACGCTTGATTTCTTTATTATGAATCATATCTAATATATTAGAATCATAATCAACCTTTCTCTTAGATGAATACTCCTCATCATCAACATCCTCATTATTCATTCGTTCAAACATCTTTTCAATCGTGTTTTCCTCCGAATTCACATTAGATACTGTTTTCACATTTATTTCAAAATATCTAGTCAATAATTTATTTAACGCAACCATTGACGGCTTACTCTTTGAATACACCTTATCAATATTAATCATATCATCATAACCAAATGCTGTTTTAATTATTTTTGTTACTTCTGATCTTGTTATATCATGTTCTTCACTATCACTATATTCCATTATACTATTCGATAATTTTTTATACGATTTCTTTGGAATTGGAAAATCACCATGACTACTACTAGCTTCAATATCAAAACTACAAATCTTATATGGAACTATGGTTTCCTTATTATTAAGTGAAATTATATCTTTGTTACTTATATCATACTCATATTTGCATGATGTCATCTTATTCACGGTAGTAGTTGCCTTTTCTAATGGTATGCTTATCCATCCTGAAGGACTAATTTCTTTAATATGAAAATATCTTAATAACGGAGGAATATTAGCTTCATA
>JACKZZ010011877.1_pt1 | contig 30410 bp, 17 predicted proteins | sample 8027871 | NCBI WGS metagenome assembly JACKZZ01 (sample SAMN15724774, study PRJNA655200) | protist metagenome | isolation source: fluorescence activated cell sorting (FACS) single amplified genomes of... | place: USA: West Boothbay Harbor, Gulf of Maine | collected 2000-07-19
GTTGTGAAATTGCAATAGGGTGGTGCTCACCAATAACAAGTAAGGAACGGCCGGAGACAAAGCCATCTAAAAAGTGTGGATGTGACCACCAAACAGGCACATGGGAACCCCACTTACGCCATTGTAAATCTACTTTATGTGTCCCAGCAGCAATTTCTAAAATCACTTCCCCAGCAAGACTAGCGGTGCTGTAGGTACGGCTTGCCGAGCTGGCAAGCGCGCTTGATTCTCTATATGGCATACCGTCAATTACGATCCTCATGGCTATAAAATCTGGTTTCTTTAATACATCCGCATTTGGCGCATTTTGAGGAGATACTTGAATATTGTACAAAAAACGCAATGTCCATTTTCTAGGTGTGGTAAAACTCAACGACATGTCCTTAACATTTGTCCATGTCTTCACACTAAATGGTAATCGTGCCATAGACAGTGGCTGTACGTACCATAAATATTTTTGCCGCGATGTGACAGAAACAGAGCGGCTGTTTGCTAAACCATCGTACCCATGTTGGTTCACCGATGTTGTCCATTTAGTGACTACATGACCCCATTTCCTCCATTGTAATTGGACCGTATGATTACCCTTACTCAGCTCTATTATTAACGCCCCGGCAAGTTGCCTTGATGAACTTTCTAAACTAGAAAGTGGGCTTATATGGGATCCAGACTGTCTATACGGTATATCATCAATCTTCAATCTGCTAGCTAAAAAGTCTCCATTACTAGACATATACTGACCAGGGCCGTTTATGAAATCCCCACCTGGGTGCTGCTGCTTAGTGGCCCTAGCGATTACGTTGTAATTAATTACGACTAAACCAGTTCTATGTAAAGTAAATGCAATATTAGTATCTAAAACATCATACCACTTTCCAACTTTTTCAATTGTTGCAGTTGTGGAAGGCTGGACGGACCAACTCAGTCGATCGGTCTCCTTTGCAGATACTTTTGGAGGAGTATTTGAGTTTGCTATGTAATCTAACTGTTGCGTGACTAAATTTAAAGCGGTTTGAACATCAGCTCGTACAAAATTTATTTTCTTATTACCCATCAAGATAAATAATATGGTCAATATCGTTGTAAATAACGGCATCAAAAACTTTTTTCGTTGTATTTTTCCTATAAAATAGCGATGTTTATTACTTTTGCTACAGCCGATCTTCGTAGGATCAAGACAATACTTAATGCGATACATATCTAAAAACACACACACACAAAAACGGTATACTTATTTACAACTAATTATTTATTTAAAGTTTGATGATTACGTTTATTATTATTATATATCGAATAACTTATTCTAATTAAGTTATTAGTATATATTAAAAAAAATAAATAACAATATCTATCAATTTATGAATCTAACGACGAAAAATAATTGTATTTGCCCAACGTGATATGTGACGTTTCAAGTGATCTTGTACGGAACCGCAACAATTACAGAACAAAAGAAAAATAATGGACTTGAAATGAAATAATGAAGATTGTTCTGTTCTACCATTAATATTGAAATTCAACTATGGTTGAAAGCATACAAGCCATATTTTCTTTTGATTATTATTATACATGCATTATTATATACATACTAAATAATACAACATGCACACCACATGGCCGATTTTCTATTAAATTTTTTTATTTTATTTTTTATTTTTTTATTTTTTTGAATGCTGGAATAATGATGAGAGCGGCACATGCCTCATGGAGCCAATCGCATCCAGGCATTAAATTGCACAGTATTTACCTGCTAGCCGGGCTAGCCCTTGGGCCGTTAATATATATAGGACCGGAGGTGGTATAGTAGTCGGTAGACGATAGATTATTATAATAGGAACATAATAGGAACAACATCCAAAAAGAGAGAGAATGAGACGACTACAGGACAGTATCATAGACTAAATATATGTGCACATCAGTCAGGTGTGAAAAACTAAATGTCCAATTACAATGCTAATATATATTATATAGCAATAGCACTATAATATCACATAGAAATGTTCCTTTTGTTGTAATACTGCTGTATCACTAGGTACTAAGGTAATAGTACTAAACAAAATAATTGAATGGATGATCATCTCCTCTCCTATTTATTAATTTTAGTTCAATTATATTAGTACTGTAGACAATTAGCTCTACCTCCTCCATTATTTCAATTATTATTACATGTATTATTTTTTATTTTAGCCAGGTGCCCAGGTTAGCTGGTTAGCACAATTTACACATGATTTAATAATAAATAAAGTTAATGTATATTTTATTTATATAACAAACAAGTGTGCAAGTTGTGTATTTTGTTGCATAATGTTTTATGCATGTCTAATTATAGTGATGAAAAAAACAAAACAAATCAATTTGGATCTATACATACACATTCTATCATATTACACCGCAATAAACATCAATCATATTTTCATCATACTTTTAAGTCAATAATAATAATAATATTATAACACATCTTATTGTTTGTTTAACCATGCCGAAGAAAACGATTGCATATTTTTATGATTCGGAAGTTGGAAATTATCACTTTGGATATGGACATCCTATGAAACCACACCGTGTACGGATGGCACACGAATTAATTGTTAATTATGGATTATATCAACAAATGAAAATTTATAAACCAAAAATAGCTAGTAAACAAGATTTGATGAAGTTTCATTCAGAGCCATATTTAAACTTTTTAGAAAAAATTACACGAGAAACAATTCAAGATAATATTGAAGATATGAAACAATTTAGTGTTGGGCAAGATTGTCCAGTTTTTGAAGGTGTCTACGATTTTTCAAAAATATGCGCAAGTGGTTCTATAGGCGGCGCAGAAAGATTAAATGAAGGTAGCGCAGACATTGCAGTCAATTGGTCTGGTGGTTTGCACCATGCAAAAAAGAGTGAAGCTAGTGGTTTTTGTTATATCAATGATTGTGTTTTATCTATTATCGAGTTATTAAAAATTCATGAACGTGTGTTGTATTTAGATATTGATATCCACCACGGCGATGGTGTCGAGGAAGCGTTTTTGACGACTAACCGTGTTATGACATGTTCATTTCATAAATATGGCGATTATTTTCCTGGCACCGGTAGTGTAAACGATGTTGGTGTTAATGCAGGGGAAAATTATTCAATCAACTATCCATTGAATGATTGGATCGATGATGCAACATATGTGGATATTTTTCAAACAGTAGTTGGTGATATCATGAATAAATTTGCACCTGGTGCAATTGTGTTGCAATGTGGTGCTGATTCACTTGCTGGAGATCGTTTGGGATTATTTAATTTAACGTTGAAAGGCCATGCGGAATGTGTTAAATTTGTTAAATCATTCAATGTACCAGTCATGATATTAGGTGGCGGTGGTTATACGATGCGCAATGTCGCGCGTTTATGGACATATGAAACCTCCGTCTTGTTAGATACAGATATAAGCAACAATTTACCAGCGAATAAATATTTTGAATATTTTGGACCAAATTATAAATTGCATATTGATGCATTAAGTAGCCCACAACATAAAAATGAAAATACGAGCGAATATTTACAAAACATTACAGCACATGTGTTGGATACATTACGTAAAATTCAATCTAGTCCAAGTGTCCAAATCAACACCGGCCAACCAGGTACTGGGGGATTAAATAAAGATACCAATTTTACTAGAAGCGATATTGATAGCTCAGAGAAAGACAACGTGGATATTACGAAAGATAAATTACATTTAGAAGGGAAAGATGAACGTGTTGTGGACATAGATAGTACTACACAAAGTAAAGGGGAATTTTACGATGGAGATAAGGATCAAGATGGTGATGTAGCAATGAGTTGAGAAGAGACAGGGAGAGAGACAGGGGGGGAGAGAGAGAGAGAGAGAGATAGAGAGAAATATATATATATTATATATATTTAAAATAAATAATTTAATTTACGCATAATTTATTGCCTTGGTATCATAGTGTCACACATTATACATATTTTTAAAACTACTTTTCGTAATATACCGAACGTACGTCGTACGTACGGTTCGTATTATAATATATAATACTGATATATATATATATATATTGATCACGCTTGGAAGGAGATTAGAAACCTACGCTCGTGCTTGTGGAGTATTAGTTTGCAGACGTGCATTTAGAGCTTCATTATAGTATCATACGAAGTAGGATATCAATAGAATATTATTCTTGAGATTGAGTATTGAGCATATTATTTACCACGGGAAGTAAAATTATTATATAATGCATAACTTAGATTTTAACCATCGTATATTTTTTATTTTAAAATGTAAAAAATATTTTAATGTTATATAAATATATATCGAGTATATATAACCAAACCTCTCAAGTGTTCGCAAATAATATCATGTAAGATATCATGTACTTTCGTAGAAAAAACAAACAGCCCATGAACTCACTTCATAATAAAATACATTTGAATATGTACGAATATTTTATATTACATACGAACTTCGTACGTGTGTGTATTTTTAATTATTACGTACGAGTCGTAATACATTAATAACTTCGGCCATAATTTCAAATAACGGTTGTTACCATTTTTGCATTAAAAATTGGTAGTACCAGGAGCTGCACGATACTTATTATACCCTGAATATGATTGTGGCGCTGGTGGGGGGTTATACATTGTATTGTTCATTGTCATATTATTATTATTCATAGACATTACATTATTATGATGTGTCATTCTTCCATTATTCATCATCCCTCTACTAGTATTATTCATATAACCCATTCTTCCATTCATGCCTGTTGCATTCATATTGTGATACATATTAACATTATTATTGTAGCCTGTGTTATATGGATTATTATTGCCAAATGCATTTCTTGGTGCCATTGGCTGTGCTTGCACCACTGGTCTCCCGATGCTACCAGATGCCCTTACATATGTCCCACTCACTACTGGAGGCGGTGAGGGGGACATAGGCGGTGCTAGATTTCCAGCCATTGAGTACTTAATATCGTTGTTTAAGAATGATCTCACCTGACGATGAGGCGCAGCTTGGGGACGAATGACTCTTGCACGAGGCAAAACTTTCGGCTTCCTTCGTGCTTCACGAGCGCGGCTTTGCATACTAGATGTTTGCCTTGGTGCAACTGTAGGTTTCACTTGTTGTGGAACTCCAGAGTATTTTTCAGGATTGGCAAAATAATAATTTACCGCTCGTTCCACGTCTCCACCTGCTTTATCTAGCAATTCATTAGCATGTCTATCACTTATGTCTCCAACAATTGCACGTAAATGGCCCAAGGCACCTGCATCAAACTTTTGCACTGATAATGCACGACGCCTAACTTCTGCTTTAGTGTTATTAGCATTTCTATCGGTTTGAAGAACTGGAGCAGAGCGAGTATTAGGAAGCACTGGTGCTGTTGGCCTTGGCTTTGATATTGATGGTGGTGCTACCACTACTGGTGCCACTAGTACATTTTCTACTTTAGGATGCTGCCCACTTGCAAAATAATAATTAATGCAGCTCTCAACATTCCCGTTAAAATCTTCTAGCATTTCATTAGCTTCCTCATCTGAAATATTACCAAGGATAGCTCGAAGTTGCGCATATGTTTCTGCGGGAAATTGCTGTTCATTTTGCACTGCTACAGCATTGTTGTTATTATGATCAGGCCCAACTTCTACTACTTTAGGATGCTGCCCACTTGCAAAATAATAATTAATGCAGCTCTCAACATTCCCGTTAAAATCTTCTAGCATTTCATTAGCTTCCTCATCTGAAATGTTACCAAGGATAGCTCGAAGTTGCGCATATGTTTCTGCGGGAAATTGCTGTTCATTTCGCACTGCTACAGCATTGTTGTTATGATTTACTTCTTCTTGACTTGGACGATGTTGCATAGCTACTGCAGGTTGATTCTGACGACGTTGTTGACGCTGTTGATCAAGCCCAACTGGATTCACTGTAAAGGGAGCATATACATTGTTTGGTGCGGTTCCAGACATTCGCCGTTGTATCGATGCTCTTCGATTTTCATTATTATTACCATCTCTGCCGATACTGGCATTTAAAATATTTGATCCTTCCGTAGCAAGAGCATTACGATCCGTTTTGAACAACGTTATGCCAAGTGAAGCAATTTGTTTCCTTCCAGAATTTAATACGCGAAAACCACTTGGTTGTGCACGTTGTTGTGTCGGTATTTGTTGCAAAGATATCCTTGATACACCAACCTGGCGTGAATTCTTTTTTGTCAACAATTCACATAGTAACATTTGCTCGCCACCATACTGAAAGGTTACTTTCTCATCAACAATACCCATTTTTCCTATAGCTGGCGTTTTCAATACCTTATTTCCTAAAGAACATTTGATATAAATATCTTTTGAGGTAAGATATTTTGTCAAATGGTTATCAATATCTATAATTTGATGCAAGTGTATCACAAGCAACGGTTTTTGGGTGGACATTGTATATTATGCTGTTTTATGTATTAAATAAAGTTGTTTATTCTAATTGTGGAAACAACCAATGTAATTGATGATAATGTAAATGTAAATCTCCAGTTCACTCAAAAATCATCCAATGTGTATATATATTGTGATTTCACATCATTATTTATTTATTTATCTTAGCAACCTTATAGTTAATATTATATATATGACTATTACTAGCACTACTGGACTACAAGAGAAGGTATTATATATTTTTTATCCTCTCACATATTATTACCTGTAGTAATACCTCGTAAAATACTTAAGGGCTTTGGATTAACAACTACCCGAATCAAAAAAATTTCAAATATTCATTATTCTAGAATTATATATTTATATATTTTATATACAAAAAAAGAAGGAGGGAAGTTTCAAAAATCAAAACAGATTTTTATAAAAATAACAAGCCTTGGGCAAGAAGTTTTTGTTTTATTTATTTCATTGTACCCATTGTATAATGAATATTTTCACAAAAGCAATCAGGATCTGTTTCACCAACTTTAGAACAAACATAAGCCCCTTGGCTATCACTTCTATTTAAATAAAAACATGAAATTTTTGTTGAATACTACTTCCATCATTCACTATGATATCCTTCTTCTCCATTTTATATCGTATTATGGTATACTATGTCTTAAAAAAAAAAAAAAAGAACGGATACAAAATATTAAAATAAAAAACAAAACAAATACATATATATCTATATCTATCTTCAACAAATCATTTTGATTTATTATAATTAATCCAGAAATGTGTACGTGCATTTGCTTTTTTCCGAATTTCTTTTTACCTTAAATGGAAATGAACCGAGATTTATCGCTATAAAACTAAAACACAAAACTCAAATCTATAAATTAAAATCGAAAGTTAAGGTGCAAAGCATATACAAATAATACTACTGTATAATAGTTGTGCTTGTATATATAATATATTCCTTATAGAAATGAGACGGCAGATCTCAAAATTTAAACTGAAGGGTTGGTGATTTAGTATTGGAATAGCAGGTGTTATAATTTAATGCTGTGTATATATTATTGCGATAAATGGAAATCTATTAAAAATATAACCGAGCAAAATATTAAATTTATTGTTGTATTATTGCCAGATTGCTTCTTCTTACTGTACGTGTGAACGTGCGTACCAGCTTACCGCTTAGTACGTAGTATATAGCTGGATATTATAGCACCTTACCAGCTTACGGAAAAAAATTAAAAAAAGAATAATGAATGAGGAGAGATAATTTAACACGTATTATTAGAATTATGTCACATGGTTTTGAGAAAATAAATATAAGTATGGAAGTATATACATATAAACTACTCTCAACGTTGACAGTATCAAATCAATCGAAAAAACAAGGGACAGGACAAATTATTAATTGATATAATGTTTAATACAGGACATACAAATACAATCGTTACACAACGTGAATCAGTAGAGGATAAAAAACGATTGTATGAGTTAGAACGTCAGAGAAAACAAGATAATGCACGTGATAGAAGGCAAGCCGGTAGAGGTGGACTTGCTGGTTTAGGTGATACTGCAGTAGGTGATGAAAACAATGACATAACTATGGCTGATGTGCGTCAATATAAGGACGAGCAAGATAAACTTGACACTTTGAAAGCACGTTTTAACGTATGGGCACTTGTTTTTGCTGGTGTTTTAGGAGGTTTGCTTGGTTCCATTTTAGGAGCTATGCAAATACAAAAAATGTTTCGAGGTGAACAGGTGAACTATGAGGCTGCAACAAATACTATGATTGGTTCATTTGCTGGTATATTTTGTTCAGTGACAATCACCGCATTTTGGCAATGTGCTTCTATTTATCTTAATAAAAATGGAAGATTTCAAAAACAATTGGATGCTGAAAAAGAAGCACTAAGAAGAAAAGAGCAGAGTATGATGGAACGACATGACGAATTTATTTATTATGATGCACAAAGAGCTCAGTCCAGATTTTATCGAATTTTCTGCTGCTCGCATTATGGAAAAATTACATCGGAAAGAATTATTTACAGTAGCTTTAAATCTCCATCACCAATGAAAGGAAAAGGGTGCAAAGATTATTGCATATATGCATGTGAATATGTTAAAGGATACTTTATCAAGGATGTTGAATCCTTGGATTATGATTATGTCCTAGACGTATCAGTTGATCAATCCTGCACGGAGCAAATTTCGAATGTTGGTAATATACAATTGCATTGCGAAGCAAGTTCGGATTTATCTGTAATTAAATCAGAAAGACAAAGAATTGTACGAGCATTGAAAGCACAAAACGAAGGTGCATTGAGAAAAGCATTGCTAAGTGCTGGTAACATTAGACCATTAAGAAAATTGATCAACAGAGCAAAAAATGAGATTAAAAAATTACAAGAGCAAAGACGAGTGCAATGCAAAGAAGATAATAAAGAATTTATTGTAATGTATGTAGAAGAAGATAATAAACAAAATACGAGTAAATTAATTACAGTTCGTGATGTAGTAAATCCATATTCTGTTATGGATGATATTTCATATCGTATTGCCAAAAGTACCAAATCTGATATCAAAGCCCAAATCATCAAAAATTTGGAATCAAGTAGTGAAATGTTTGGTGATGCCACTGAATGGTTAAGCGAGCCGGAAGTAGCCACTGCCATTAATATTGGTGGCGTTGGTCATAGTAAAACCGACGATTAACTTTGTATACCATACATACTGTATGCACGCATATATATATGTGTTTATATATGTATATATATTATATATATATGTGTATTGCATACATGTTTGTGTGCATGTATAAATATATATATATATATACATGTCTGCAACGCATTTCGAGTTTATTAAGATTATGGAAAGGGAGTTAGATCGCTTCACGCAGCACACCCCCATTAAAAATTTTTAAATTATTCTTTTACACTCTAGACGACTATTGTTTATTTGTACTTGCTTAAAGCTCCTCCTATTAGGATATTATCTTATATCTTATATATTTTATCATCCTGCTGGGCCTGCCCGCCTGCTGGGCCTGCCACAGGAGGAGGTGTCTCCAAAAAAAGGCTCAAAATTTGAATAAAAGTAGAAGCAAATTAAAATATATAACATACTAATACACATTATTATATACAGTTTTTATATATATATATGAAAACAAAATCAATATTTATTCTTTAAATATAACATACATTAACAAGTTTATCATGACGGATCTTACTAACGCAAGAAGGAAGCAACCAAGTTTAATTGCGAAATGTGTACAAGATCATTTTTTAGGAGAATTAGTAAATTCAATGTTACGAAGGAGTAATAATAATAATAATAATAATAATGGTGGTAATAATAATAATAGTAATAGTAATGTAAATAATAATGGGGATAGTATTGTTCCAGTTGATGTTGCAGTAGGCAACATTGAATCGATTGGCTTTCAAGTTGGACAGAGAATTGTGGAGAGTAGATCTAGAAATGCGAAAATGATGGCAGATACAATGCAAGTCTTTCGCTTTATATGTAAAGATTTTTGGTCATACATCTTTCAAAAACAAGTTACACGGTTAAAATCAAATCATTTTGATACGTATGTTATAATAGACGATGATTTTGCATGGTTAAAAAATGTTGCCCCTGTTGGAGCAGTCGACTTTGATGTTGAAGTATTAAAATTTCTTGTATTTCCTTGTGGATTGATACGCGGTGCATTGAGTAATTTAGGAGTTAGCTGCACAGTCAATGCGGAATGTGATGAGTTACCAAAAGTGAAATTTACTGTGAAATGTTTAGTATAAACCTTTATATGATATTATATTTTTATATTAATTATTAATATCTGTACAAAAGTCGTAAAATATACGTGTGAGATAGATTATTTCAATTTTCAATTATTGTACGAAGCGTATTCTTTTGAAGAGTAGGAATTATTATAAAAGTTAAATTAAAAAAAAATAAATTATTGCGTAAAAACTTAAATATATATATATAATACGCGTGTATAAGATACCGACACGCAAAAATATTCTATAACTACCGTACAAAATATTTTAAATTTCATGTGCACTTCCCCAATCACGTTTTAAATCTTTCAATACTTCCTCGCCAACACTCCCACGGCGTTTTCTTAAACCACTCCATGAGCAATTTTTCACTGTATATATTACATCATTAGCGTCGGTTAATTTTAATCGAGGTGTTAACACATCTAATGCAGCATTTTCTTGGCATTTACGACCTACATGCATTTTCGTTATATCAAAATCCGAACGTTTTGGAACATTATTACTTGCACCAAAATAACATATCCTTGAAATTAAAAATGGATGATTAAATTTATCGGTATGTTCTTTGTATTTTTTTTGTCGTACAAAGCTTTCTAAATAATCTTGAAATGGTTCTGATGGTGGAAAGGTTGTCAAACATAATGCTAATAATTCAAATGCACGTGCTTCAACATCACCAATCTTTGGATTACTTTCACCTGGATTTTCAGTACATTGCTTAATAAAAGCTAAATATACTTCATCCCGCAATTCTTCATTTGTTACACTACGTTGCAAAATTTCTTCCAATCGCTGTGGCATATGCGTTGAATTTCGTTGCCCCATATATTTTTGTACGGTATCGAAGTTATTTTTCACATATTTGTTGATCATTTTTAAATGTTTCTTATCTGAACCAGTTACCGCTTTTTTCGTCAATGGACTATGTATGGTTTCTTTTTGAAATTTTAACATTTTTTCAGCAATATTTACCTTGTTTCCGAACCATCGTTCTTTTGCCCACTCCATTGGATCTTTTAAACCATCAAATTTCGCAGCTGCAAATACATTTCCAGTATCGTCTTCAACTTCTAAATTCTTCTTCAATACCGAGACGCGAACTGCACGTAGATCATCTTTGCATCTCTTTGCACATTTAAATTGTTCATTTAAAAATGTACTATATGGCCCATCAACCAATTTTCGTAATTTTCTGATATTTTTTGTATTCATACGTATATCATCTGCTGCACTAACCACTGTTCTGACTTGATCCTCAATGCACTGTTCAATTGCTTTTTTCGCTTCTTTGCTAATTTTTTGTACACGTTGCAATAATTCTTTGCAATCAGTTAAAAGTTGACATTTGTATTTTGTCCCATCAAAAATAGTTTGACTTGAATATTCAATTGCTTTCTTTAGCTTATCCTCCTCTACAGCATCATAAGCAGCATTCAGGATTTCCCGTGCTTTCGACAACTTTTGCAACAATAAGTGGCCACGAGGATAATTTGGCATGGAAGTTAAATTCTCTTTTTGGCAAAATTTTACAATTTTTTTCAATACTTTAAAATTGTATTTAGGAGCACGAGTAAAAATCTTTTTGAAACCTTCCTCCGCTTTTCGTAAACTTTTTAACAACTTTCTTGCATTTTGAACTATCGGCACGTCGTAACCAAAATCATCACACATTTGCAATGCTTTGACTAGGAAATCTTCTTTTAATTGGGAAGTAGCTACTGCCAATGCTGCCTCTGCATCTGTAATATTTTCCAACATTTCTCTACATTCTCTTACCAATTGTGTTAAATATCCTTCTCGTTCACAATGCTTCAATACGTCATCTAGTTTGTCACGATCCATCGTATCTTTCGCCTCTTTTAAACGGCGTTTCGTCGTTGGATCCATTCGTTCTTCTACAAACTTTTCCAATAATTTTCTACCTTTATCAGCATCTTTACTTTTTACTCTGAAAATGTCTGCTTCACGCACTGCATCTGCTAATTCGACAATATAAGCATCTTTTTCATCCTTATCCGTCATAGCTTGGTGATTGACATTTACTAAACGCTTTAAATTTTCTGTAATTGTTTTATTTTTATTGATAATAGACCAATGCAATTCCAGTTTACGATATTCCATCGCACGGTATAAAACCCTTGTTTTACCAACTTGTACATTCGTAGTATCTAATTCCATGTATTTGATAATTTTACGGCATTCGTTTTTTCCAGTTGGGCCTGTTTCAGACACATCGCCCTTTGTCAAGACGGCATATCGCTTGACAAATTCACCATGTGATAAACGAAATGGAAAACCTTGCTTTCGTATTGCAACAGCTTCAAAAACACCACTATACGTCAATTGCTCGTAGCAATTTTTTGGCACAAATTTCAATGCTGCTTTATCATCATTCGGTTTCACACATCGTATATAATGCGGTTCCGTGCGGTTTAATTGCCCCATTAAACTTTTCAATTGCTTATGGAATTCTTTTCCTAAACTTTTTTTACGATCCGAACTAGACATACTTTCTGATGGTGGATACAACGCATTGATAAATGGATGTGTACTTTTCTGCAACATCTCGATCATATCTTGATTCAACGTATCACGATTTTTTTCCAAGAAATGATTTGCATCATATTCAACTTTTCCAGCATAATGTTGTACGACAAAATGCATTGGGTCTTTACGAGCGCGTTTGAAAATAGGACTTGTCATTTGCTTATCTTCTAATTTTCTTAAAAAGCCTTTATCGCTTCCATTTGGAACTTTCAACTCTTCATCTAAAATAGGTAAAATCCCTGTGCGTTTCTTTGTAATCAAATCAATCATTGGTTCATTATCAATGAAATCAATTGCTTTCCAATCAATTCCTTCTTGATTGTAAATATTTTCCTCCAATTTAAAGGTATTGTTGTTAAAATGTTGTTGCAACATTTCATTTGTAAAATTAATACATAGTTGTTCGAAGCTATTGTGTTGAAATATTTCGAAACCAAAAATATCCAATATGCCAATGTATAATGGGTGCTTTTCCCCACCCATACTTTCATTCAAGCGAGTTACGAGCCAATCAAACATTTTGCTATATATAAATTTACATAATGCATCACGTGCAAATTCACTTGCTTCTGGTGTTTGTGCACATATTGTATCCCCACCTTGTGACCCCATGATATGAATTGTACGTGTGATTAAACTATTGTTTACAATCTCCTCATCAACACGTAGTAATTTTGCTGCTGCTGCGACATATTCTTTTGTATTGCCTTTGACAACACTCTCATCAGGTTTTCCTTCAGCAAATTCAACATTTCCTAAATTTAAAACAGCTGCAACAACGGAATATAAACCTAATATCTCATTATCTGTCTTTTTAAAATTTAATTCTTCAAATGCATGTTGTACCTCTTTGAAATCTTTTGTATCATCGATCGTGCTTACGTTAATGCAACTTTTTAAAATTTTAAAATCATTAGCATTTTTATTTGCTAAATTTAACTTCTTTTTTAAATTCGAATCTGCCGCTTCGCATAATTGATAAAAAATATGAAAATTTCTTTCATCTTTTGCAGGTTGGACAACTCTTATTTTCTCCAATAAATAATTTTGTATTTCACTACCACAAATTTTTCCATTTCCATCAAAATATATTTCAATATATTTTCCAAAACGAGAAGAGTTATCATTGCGTATTGTTTTAGCATTACCAAATGCTTCTAATACTGGATTTGCTTTTAATATTTTATTCTCAACATTATTTTTACTACCGGCAACTGCTGCTAAATATTGCAAACATTGTTTTGTTGCCTCTGTTTTACCCGCACCAGATTCCCCACTGATAATAATACTTTGTAATTGTTGAAAGGATGTTAATCCGTAGAAGGAATCATGTGCAATATTGTAAACGTGTGGTGGAAGTTCTTGACCAAATTTTCTAGAACTATACTTTCGTACCATATCTTTGTTATATAATGGCAACATGGTATATGGATTGATAGATATTAAGATATTGCCAACATTTGTATAAATTTCTTTTTTATCTTCAAAACGTTTTCGTAAATTATGCAAAATTAATGGTGCACCCATATCATCCAATAATGTCAAATCTGGCACAACCCGTTGCAACCATGACCGCATACATGGCATACAATCTGCCTTCTTTACTGTAACTTCATTGCCATCTTCGTGTTGCACCTTGTGCTTTTTACCACGCGTTGCAACAATTTTTGCAGGAACATATACATTTAAATTATGTGGAGCCCATACCCAATCACCACGTGCATTTAATTCTTCCGTAGACATTAATTCTTCTGGTTTCTCCCATGTGGTTTCATTTGTTTCCGTATTAACGTAATATTCTAAACCGTCATCCGTTAATAGTGCTTGCCATACAGTTGTTGGTTCCTCTACTTTTTCCCACCAGCGTACTGTACCTGCAAGTGATGCCATTTTTTTTTTTTTTAAAGATATTCTTGGGATATATACTGTGTAATTTATCTAATAAGAACTACCTACTATAATTATAAATATTTTTAATAATAATAATAATTTTATTATATGATACTTGTGTGTGCGTGTATGTAAATATATATATATATGTTAATTGAGATAACTTACTAATATGTGTTATATTTACCACAATAATATTATAATGTATCGATTATATCTTTCATATAATTGTCTTCTATACATATCTGTGTGTATATTCACTAAAGCAAATCAACAATATGTATTATTATATTAAAACTATAAACTATATATCTTTGGTTGTTAGTGTGTTCGGAAGAAGTGTGCCTCTTGGACACCACAGAGATTTTCCTTGCCTGCCCAGCCTGCTGGCCTGCCCTGCTGTGTGGGCCTGCTATAAGCTGCTACGGCCTGGCTTTTGCCAGTATAGTGGTATTAGTATGTTTACATTTTTTAATTAGGATCTTAGTCTTGCAAGTCTATAAAGGATGATTTTTGTTCTTATTGTAATTAGTATAAACGACACCTATCAAAATGAAATAATATTTAAGGATTCCCGTCGTCTACTGTAAAATGCGATATGTTAATGCCGGCATCATGAAAACATAATTTAAAATAAAACTATATCTGAATAATTTCAAAAATATAGTTCTGCCAATTTTTATCCCATATTATAGTGCTATCCAGTGGACTATTCATCCATGTATGATATAATACTAATACTAGCTCTAAGCAGCTATTTTAATTTATTAGGTGGTGTGTGTATGCTGGTATGTATATACATTTTGATGGTAATCAATATTTCAAATCACATAGTATATATATATATATACTCTTGCAAAACTCTTCTGTACATTACAAGATTCTATGATACAACAAATCTAGAAGATGATCAGTTAAGCAACAATTCTTAAGATACCACACAATATTATTAAACAGCAAAAAAGGAATTAAACGGTTAAAGAGATTATTAACGTGCAGACACGTAAATATACATACATACACACAATTACAAGATTTTATCATGGCAAGTGGAAAACAATGGGTCATAGCAATTTCAGATTTGCCACCAAAACAAACAGCAAATTCAAATATCGACGCAAATATAATTAGTCTATTACATCCAAGAACAAATAGGAAAACGCCGTTTTTATTCGTTGGTACGAAAATTTATGAGCTGCAAACCGGTTATCCTATGTTAGGTGAAGAAACTGGTTATGCAAGTTGGTTTGTTGGTGATAGCGTGATAAGTGATGGTTCCCTAGTGATAGCGACACCAATTGACCCTCTTTTTTTAGCATTATCATTTCTATGTACAAGTACACGCATGCGACCATCTGATCAATTGTTTCTATCGGAAAAAGCACCGGAATCTAAACGAATCGGGCATTGCAAGGATTTAAATTTGAAACATATTTGTGATGTAAATGACCAATATGGACCAGATAGCATTTTTTATCGTTACAATGAAGAGAAAACAATTAGTTGGTTGCAATTAAAAATTAAAAATTTAATAAAACAACTAGATACCATGAGTGAAGCGTTGGATGATAATAATGCTAATTCTGGTGTAGCAAAATCGTTTGTCCTTGCTGGAACGAAAAATCCTAATATAGCTGATATTGATGCTAAAAATAAAGAAAAAGAACGAAAGATGAAATTGTACGCATTACGGTTTATATCAGAATATATTCCAAATCAATTACTTGAAAAATTATCAACAATATATCAAATTTCAATGGAAGAAATTACAAAGAGAAAACGAACGGCAATACGAAAATCACCTGTGAAACCAAAGAGAAAACCAATCAACAACAACAATGAGTTTGAAGATGATTTGGATGCATTAATCCGAGAAAATGCAGGTGAAAGTATACAAATTGCATCTCCACCTGGTGTTGTCAGTCGCAACGAAAGTACAACTAGTATAGAAACTACTGAAGTTGAACCAAAACCACAAGAACAACGAGCATCTAAATGGCAAATGCAAAATGAAGTATCTGGTGATAGTTTACGCGGTTTATTAAATATTGCACCTGATTTTAGCTCCATGAATAATTCTAGTAGCAAGAAAAGATCATTTCATAATGGTAATAGTGATGGTAAAAATCAAGTAAAACGTGCAAAACCAAATAAACATTTAGTAAAAGCTTCAAAAGGTACTAAGAAGTTATTTGCCTTTTTCACAAAGAAGAAGAATTAAAAAAAAAATGGAGAAAGATAAAAATATATATTAAATTGTTAAAATATATATATGATATAATGATAATGCATATTATATATAGGTTCGTATATGTGAACATAATATGATACTGAACATATACCGTATATGATACGAGTAATATTAATGCAAAAATATATTATCCATATTTTGATATTTATTAAAAAAATTTATGATATAGTATGATATATTAAAATACGAAGCCGTATATATTTTACGAGTCACGTTGTATATTTTATAATATGCACCATTGCACATAACATCTTCTATCATAGACTCTCTCACAATCTACTTGTCAATACATTACTGCTGCTACCATTCGTTACACTACCCCATTTTGTAAATGTATTCATCTTATTATCACGACGTAAAAACTCTAAATTATCTTTATCTTCAATACCTTTCAACATCAATGTAATTGAATCTACTATGTAATTTTGATAATTTATCCATGGATCCTTATTACCTTGTTTTGGCATTGAATCTTGCGATCTTTGTACATATCCCGACTTCAATCCAAATACATGGTCATCTGTTGGTTGAATATCATGAGCATGTGGGTTACATATTGCAAAATCATTCTTTCTCATATGATTCAATATATTACAGGCAAATGAAGATGTTATATCAGCTTTTAATGTCCAAGATGCATTTGCATATCCCATAGTGAATATGAAATTAGGCACGTCACTAATCATCACTCCTTTGTACATAAAACGATCTTTTGCTATATATGGTTCCCCATCAATTGTTACATCAATTGTACTAAATGGATAATTTTGTTGAAAATTAATCCCTGTGGCAGTAACAATAACATCACAATCCACGTGAGTCCCATCTTTCATTTGAATACCAGTTTCAGTAAAGGCTTCTATATGATCCGTTACAATGGATGCTTTTTTCTCCCTTATTGCACGGAAAAAATCACCATCTGGTGTCAAACATACTCGTTGTTCCCATGGGTCATATTTTGGATGAAAGTGTTTTTTAAATTCATCTTTGCTCATTACATCTTTTACCTCCTTCCACATACCTTTTTCTAAAAAATTACGTACAGAATTTGGATATCTCATGCTACTTTCAAATATTAACCAAGTTCCAAATACGGCACTCCAACGATTGATTGTTAATGCTAATGACTCAGGTAACCATTTACTGGCAAAACTTTCTTCACCAGAATTTTTTCTTGCAACCATGTATGTGGGAGACCTTTGCACCATCGTAACATGTTTTGATGTTTTTGCTATATTTGGCAACATAGTCACTGCAGTTGCACCGCTTCCAATAATTGCAACATTTTTATTGATTATAGATTGATCATCTGCATTGGTCCAATTTGATGGATGTACAATAGATCCTTTAAAGATATTTTCATTTGGAAACGTTGGCTTATTTGGATTTTCATAACTATAATATCCTGTGCAACCAAATAACATATTACAAGTATATGTAACATTGTTATTGTTGTTATTATTATTCGTTTTCAATGTCCATATTGCGTTTGCAGAAGAAAAAGATGCTTGTTCTACATTTGTATTAAATTTAATTTTTTCACGTATATGTTGTTCATTTACTGCTTCATTTAAATATTTTAATATTTGCCCTGCAGTTGCTATAGGATTATCAGCTTTCCATAATTTCCAGCTGAAACCAAATGTATACATATCAGAATCTGATCTAATACCTGGATATTTAAAAAAGTCCCAAGTGCCACCAATATTTTCACGTCTTTCTAATACTAATATTTTAGCCCATGGGCAATATTTCTGCAAATAATACACTGCATCAATTCCAGAAATTCCAGCACCCAATACAATCACATCGTAATGGTTGTTATTATTGTTGTCGTTGGTTTCCTCCATCATATATTGATATAGTATATATATATATATATATATATTATATGTTTGTTTATATATATATTATATATTCTTCCATACCGATATAATATATTATAACACACTCTTCATGCATTTTAATAAACTTTTTTATTTCCTGGTGGAATACTTTCGACGACAAAAAAAAGCGACAAATTAGCATATAAATAACATTAAGTCCTGTTTTATTATATCCTTAAGCTCTATATATGGATACATTTTTATATTACATGTATAACAGAACAATGTATGTGTGTCCATGTGTGAATGCCTTTGTCGTCTTTAATTAAAGAATTACTAAAACGTATGTTGGGAAGATGAGTAGTGCAACATATAATAACCAACGTGAGCGATTTTTCAAAGCGGCATTGGAGAATAATATACCCGAATTGAAAGTATTGTTAGAGAATGGCTATCGTATCAACCGTGGAGATGGTGATTTATATACTGCTTTACACCGAGTTTGTGAGCATTGGACAGATAAGATAAATAATAAAAATGGGCAAAACAAATTATCATCATCTTACAACACTGCTACGTTTTTAGTTTCCAATGGTGCTGATGTAAATGCTGATAATCCTGCAACCGATGGATGGACGCCGTTACATTTAAGTTGTTGGGCAGGAAGTATTGGTGCAGTACAATTTTTAATAGATAACGGCGCACGAGTTAATTACCCTGATTGGTATGGTGCAACACCGAAAGATATTGCAATTTATTCTAACCATCAAGAAATAGCAGAATTAATTACAACGATTGAAAATAAGAGGGAAACATCAAAAGCTTCATCGAGTCGTCTATGATATTGTTTCTTTGTCTGTCTGTATATATAATATATGTGTGTGTACTCGTATATATAATATTACTCCTTTTTCATATTTTTATACTCGTATATAATATTTTATTGCACTATTGTTTCACTCGTATGATACGTATTTTAATATTCAAACAACTGTCAGTTCTCTTTTCTCTCCTCCTACAACAAAATGGCATCATCATCATCACCAAATTCATCAACATCACCATCATCTTCCATACCAATATCAAAATCATCCATCATTTTTTCCATATCTGCTTTCATTGCTGCAAGTCCACTTTTCTTCTCTAATAATGCACTATCATTGCATGCATCAATGACGAAATCAATACCACTTGTTGTATATGTATTTATAATCTCTTTACAACATGCTGTACATTTATCATATGCTTCACCTTCAATAATCGTATTTTTAAATGAGCTTAAATGGCCACGAATTTGATGTGGTAATACACCAAAACTTTTTGTAGTATCATTAGCACTAGCATGATGTTTCAATGGATGGGACCACATTGCAATGCAAAGTTCAACTGCTAACCCAGCAGCAATTGGTGCAAGACCAGGTCGTGTTACAGTGCATTGCTGATCCAATGTTCTGCCAGTTAATGAATCACCTGGTGCAACAATATCTGCACAAAAATAACATCCTAATCTAGTTGTCGTAGATATATTTTGTTGTTGTTGCTGCTTATTTTTATCAGAAACAGCAGACGTATTAGTACCTTTTTGCTCGTCATCGTTATGAACATTCGTATTTGCATCATTTTTCTCCGTCGCGGTAACATTGTTTTTCTTTCCAACAATGCCACCACCATGTCGCATAACTAAATAATTGTCAAATCCAAGTGCTACATTGATGCACATTTTATCTTTCGCTACACATATACATGTTGGTAACCATCTTGATTCCCTTGTATCTGTTCCTAAAAAAATAACATCATGTTCATCAATTAATGTCTCTAATTGTTTAATACTATCTCTAGCTTCTAATTCGCTCTTACTGTTTGCTTTGTATCCGTGCCCAGGCATTGGTATTGTCATGATAATACCATTTGATCGCATACCAGGTAAAATTTGTTTCAATGCATTTGCAGCAGCTGTTGATTTATATGTTGAAGTTTTACAATCTTCAAATGTAAATAATGATTGACGTACTGGATTACTATAACTAACCGTGCCATTATCAACAAATGTAATATCCCTTACTCCCCATCCCATTAATGTACGCGCAACTGCACAACCAAGTGTGCCAGCACCTAACAATAAACATTTTAAATTCGATATAGCATCTGTATCTAAATTAGGCAACATTCGCCATCTCATTAATTTCACATTTAAATCAGCACTAGACATTGCTAAATGAGATGGATCCATCGTTGCACCTAAATCAGCACGACGTGGTATTGCTCTTTTTTTATTATTCAATTCCCAACCTAAAATGTTTTCTTTGCATTTTCCACGTCTGAAACTACATGATTCAATACTAATGATATGGATTCTGGTACTATGCCGCTACCATGCCCCATGTTGCTACTAAGTATGTCACCACGTAAACACAATACATTCATCGTTTCAATTTGAAAATGAAAGCGTTGATTTGGTATATCAAGAAATACACGTAATGGCCATCCTGGATGCTTTCCACTCGAACTTGGATCAAGAAATATCAATTTTGTATTGAACATTTCCCAACTATTTTTATTCGTTAATTCTTTAATTTTAACATGATCTGTTTGTATCGATAATAATTTATTTTCATGCAATATATAAAGTGGATATAATGCTGCATTGCTGTTGTTGATTTTTTCATTTTCTATTAAATTAATCATTAATTGTTTTTCATCACTTGTTAGTTTCTTTGATTCTACAACTGTTGTTGTTGTAGCATTATTATTATTATTATTATTATTATCATATACCCATGCAGGAAATCCAAACCAATAAATATATTTATGTTTTTTTACATCAGCATGTACTAATAATACAAATGTGTAATGTGGCTCGGTTCCTTCATCAGTACAACTATTTAATATCTTTTCCAAGGCTTCTTTTAATATTGTTTTCTTGTCTAATTTTTTAAACTCATCTATTGTATTTACTAAATATAAAATACCTTTTGCAATAATATGGTTCTTTTTATGAAATACCATGCTATTATTATTATTATTTTCATTGTTATTGTTGGTATCAAATGAATCCGACGATACAGAAATAGTTGGTGGTAAATCTTTTAAGCTTGCAGGTTGATATGTACCATATATAACCCTGGCTTCCGTTGATAAACGCCATGAATTTAATTTTTTCTTTTCCAACTCACTCCAAAAAGATGGGTGTATGGAACTATTAAATGGTACATATTTCAAAGGTACATTTGATTTACCGTTGTCAGTTGCAACAGACGCCATTGCTTGTGTTTTTTGTTATCTTATTGGTTCAATTATTTCGTATGGTTAAATTGTATCTAATAATGATCGCGTATATATGTGTGTGTATATATATATATATATATATAAACGGAAGTATATATATATATATATATAATTCACTCCGGACTACATTATAATTACATCAATAATAGTTATTATAATATATAATAGTTTTTTTAGTTGTTGTTTTATGCAGCAGTCTGGCGGCAGTTATTAGTTGTTCTTCATTTTTAGTTCATCTCGTTTTAAGGATAATCATTTTTACATTTTTCTAGAATAATGAAAATACTGTATGAAGAATTTTAATTTTAATTTTAATTTTGTATCCGTCAGTGTTAGAGCTACCAGGTTAAGGTAATGTTGATGATGGAGATATGGATGTGATGTCAGACTCTTTTTCTTCTTTCGAAAGAGTCTGACGACGCAGACTAATGGAGATGGAATATAATACATAGTTCCAACTTATCAATATATATATATATATCAACGAGTATTTAAATCATTTTTGATTTGAGATGTTAATGAACGGGAGTAAAAGAAATTTATATAATATATATGGAGTAAGAGAAAATTTTATACGAGCGTATATCATATGATACGATATAAAATATTTGAAATTCACAACATCACAACACCTTCCGCCTTCCAGTGTTAATATTTCGTACGTACTTCGTAACTTTTAGCATTTGTAGTTGCTATATTTGCACTTGGCGGAATTACATGGTTCGTAACACATATTTCTAGAAGTAGCAAGTTCTAATTCGCTATCTAAGCAATAATCAGAACATTGTTTGGTGCATCCTTGGCCCGGGACGTTGATTAAGTCCCTGATTTTCTCCGGGCATTGCGCTTTGTCTTCAAGCCTCTTAGAAAAGAGCAAATGCAAGACTCGTGGTGGTAAGAATGTATAGTCCGTTGATGATATGATTTATCGTGGATTCAGAAGAAGAAGTGTGTGCTACTCGTTTTAAGGATAATAATCATTGTACTAGCTCTAAAGCTCTACCAGGTAATCTACGTAGAATGAAGAATTTTGTATCCTAATATCCTATTCTACCTCGTCTGCGTCGTCAGACGACTCTTTCTCGTCATGTTAGAGCAACCAGCACAGGTTAAGGTAATGTTGATGCTTTAATAAAATAATTTTTAAATTTAAATTCTTCAGTCTAATGTGTCGTCTAACTTTTTAATACTACTGTACCAGGTATGAGTAATGTACCAGGTACAGTAATACGTCTACACTACAGTACAACTTTTATTAATTTTTCTTTTTACTGTGGTATTAGTTGCATTACACATTAACATGTATAATTATAATAATCGTCTATCTACATGGTGCGGTTCTAGGTATATGCACGAAATGTAAAATACTACCATTCAAATATTAGAAAATCTTTCGTTAACATCTTGGATAACAAAGATAAGTCATTGGAATAATTATTATAGTTTACTTTACATCTACTATATATATATATATATAATTTAATTTATTTATTTTTTTAAACAATTATTGAACCATTAAAGATGAAAGCACAATATTCCAAACCAAATATTATCATTCCGTCATCAACAAAAAAAGGAAGTATTATTATGAAACCAACTATAGTAAATAAAACAATCATATCAACAAATAAGACGGCATCTTCATCAATATCGAATCATATTCCAAAACCATCATTTGGATGGACTGGTTGTGATAAATCAATTACGGTATTAGCATCTGCTCGTCATATACACTTGACGCAAGAACATTTGGAAATATTATTTGGAAAAGGATTTGAGTTACAACCTTTAAAAGCCTTGTATGGACTACCAATGGATTTAGCAAAAGCATTTATATTTTCTTCCACATCTACGTTGGAAATTACAGGAAGTAAATCTGGCAGATCATTGACTGCTAGAATCTTAGGCCCATGTCGTGATTACTCACAAGTTGAACTTGCATATACAGATGCATTAACTATTGGAGTGGATGCACCAGGTACGTTTTTTCTCTCTCCTTTCTTGCATACTAGTAGGTCAATAATATCTTTTAACACTTCCATACTCTCTCCATACATATAATAATATTATTGTCATTATTATTATTATTATACCAGTTCGTTTAAGTGGCAATTTACAAAATACGGGCACATGTACATTAATAGGTCCAAAAGGAAAATTGAAATTAAAGGGAAATGGCCATGGTGTTATAAGAGCTCAGCGTCATTTTCATTGTTTTGATATACATTGCCATTGGTTACAAGTAAAGCATGAGGATACATTGTGTTTAAAAGTATTATCTCCGTTTGCAACCGTGCTATTGGAAGATTTAAGTGTAAAACATGAATTAGTTGATATGCCTATCAAAGAAAAAGATGGAGTAATGCAATTGATCCATCAAAGTAAAATGATGCAGGGAATTGAATGTCATCTTGATACAGATGAAGCAAATGCATGTATGCTACGTGAAGCTACTGGTTATGAAATATTACGAAAAGAAAGTGATGGTAGTTATACTGTCTTAGCAACACAGACACTTGAGAAGTAAAAAAGAAAAATATATAGAGTACCGACGAAAATAAAAAATGGAATTGCATCATTAAATGTGTGCGTTAATACTTCGTATATTTTTTATTAATTTTTTTTAAACTGCTGATTTTGCTGCTTCTAAATTTCCTTGTAATCGTTTTAATACTCTATTAATTTGATCATCACGATGAACCTTCTTTGTTCTCTTACCATCATGATGTCTTTTTTGTAACTGGTCTATTCCCATTTTTAAAATTTTAATTGCACTTTTATATTGATGAGTGCGTAAATATGCACGTCCTAATAAATCATACACGTCTACATAATTTTTCTCGCTTTCTTTAACTTGTTTATCTTTCAATGCATGATTTAAATGCGTCACAACTTTTTCAAATTGTTTCTTTCGATACAATATTTTCGCCAAATTGAAATTCGAATTGTAATGATATTACATTTATTATCGACGATCGATTTGTTCGTGGAGTATAAATAATCAATCCTATTAAAACAAATATACATGATAATGGTTCTGCTCTACCAACAATACTTGAGATAGCTTCAGTATGTATTGGATGTGATGCAAATAACATTCCTACCCATAAATATGATTTGCTGTTATTTTTATTGTTGTTATTGTTGTTATTATTATTATCATCATCTTCATTGACTTTCTCATCATCATCAATTATTAATAATATGGATTGATTTTGCTTCGTATACATTAATATTAAAAAAGTACATATTCCATGCAAGAAAACGTTTACAATGTGGTAACCAAACGGTTCTAATTCTCCATAATAATAATTCAGACGAAATGTCAGTACCGTAAATGGGCGATATGATTTATGCGATTCTTCAGCGGACACATTTGTTCCCCAATAATCGTTTTCAAACAATTCTTTCCAAGTTGTCAATTCCGAACGCAAATCATCATTTGTTACAACTGCAACTGTATCATCCATCACAAACTCCCCATGCAATGAATTGAAATATAACAACATACTATACATGGTTATCATGGCAATACATAGTACTTCTACGTTCTCCACTAAATACATCATATTTGTGCAATAATGAATATTGATATTATGGTAAATAATATGTGGTATATATGTATCCGGAATGTGTCCGGTCATATCGTTTAAATATGGACATGTGCACATGTTACATTGTATAATTTGTGTGTGTTTATGTGTTTATGTGTAATGTTCCATGCGGGCATGCGGGCATGCAGCAATGCAGCATTCCTTTTTGCGATTAGCCAGTAGCACTCCTACCGGTAGCTGAGCTACCACACACCAGTTGGTGGTATAACTATAGCATCACAGCATTATTAAAACATGTTCCATATGTAGGATAGGAAATCCCTTAATTTATTTCGGGAAGATAAAAAAAAAATAAAAAATAAAAACCATTCTTGTGTGTCTTCCATCCATGTGTCCCATCTTACCATAGGTATTAATAATAAGAGACAAATACATTGCGAACAGGATATTACAAAATGAAAAAAGATCGATATACTTAACAATTCATACGCATATATATATATATATATATCACAATAGAGATGGATGATGAAAAATTATTAAATGAATTAATAGAACAACGAAGAAACTATCGAAATCAAGAAAATTATGAAAAAGCAGATGCGTTGAGGAAACAAATTGAAAATAAATTTAACATTATTATTGAAGATAGTAAAAATGGTACAGCAACATATATTACAATGGATGAATTAAATAAAAGGAAGAAAAGAAAACGTGCAGAAGAAACAATAAAACGGCAAAAACAAAGGCAACAACAACATAATATATTGGATTTAGATAAGTTAAAGCATATACCACGAACAAGAGCTGTTCGGAATAGAAGAAAACAACAACATATAAAATCACAAAAAGCTCGATTTTTTCATTTTTCACATTTTATAAAAGCAAACTTTTTAAATAATAATGATTATTTCAAAAGCATTAATAAAGCTACCATTACGCTTTTGGATATATGTGGTGGTAGCGGTAATTTATCTTGGGAACTATTAAAAGATAACCATCAATTTGCTATAGAAAAAAAATCGTTACGCTGCATAGTTATTGATCCAAAGAAAATAAACTTTTCACTACATAAATCAAAAATAATTCTAAAGAAATGTAGTAAAATAATCAACAACAAAAATAATAATATGACTCATCACACGATGACGACTACTAATAAGGTTGTTGATGGTGATCCACGATACAATGATAATAATAATAATAATAATGACGATGAAAAACGATATAGTGCCTCTAATAGTAGAAACGTAAAGAAATGTGAAAAGTCTAATCAAGTAAAAGAACAATGTAATTATTTCATGGCTAAAGGATTGCATCCAAAAATTCAAAAGAAATTAAATAGTATGGAAATGAAAATAATAAACAATTATTTAAATATGAATATAGGATTTCAACAAATTAGTTCTTTATTCAACCATCAATTTATTCAATCAAACTTATCAATATGGAATCAAGCTGATGTCATTATTGGATTACACCCTGATGAAGCTACTGATGATATAATTGAAATGTCAATGAAACATTTCAAACCATTTATTTGTGTCCCATGTTGCGTGTTTCCAAACAAATTTCCAAATAGAAAATTGAAATCATCTGGAAAAACTGTCCGTCAACACGATGAACTTATTGAATATATCATGGAAAAAGCCAGAGAAGTAAATTTACTGAAACATACTTCCAACTCCAATAAAACAATGGTTTATGTAGTGAAAGAACAAACTATTGATACAATACCAGGTCCATGCAATGTAGCAATTTATGGGAATTATTATGTTAAAGAAAAAAGTTTTTAGAAAAGAAGATATATAGTGTGCTTCTTTTGGAGAGAGTATATCTGGTATTCTGATGTAGAAAAATAAGTTTTGTCCGTGATGATTTTTGGACATTCTACGTCCAGTGTGTTTTCAATAGTGTGTCGTTATAAATTTTAAATAGTTCGACATTTTCATGCTATTTCCATTGTATTTATTTTATCGCGAGTACCGTAGTCTAACATTCTACAATATATAAATATCTAGGTAATATAACTAAAGACAATAAGATATATTTACACACTTTCTCTCAAGTTTTCTTCCTATCGGGACTGGAATTTTCCAATACTTCATTAACCATTTGCACTACATATTTATTTGTTGGTGATGATTTTGTTTTTACTTCATCTTCGACGTTTTCAACTTCTTTTCCCCCTTCCTTTTTATTATTCTTTTCTTTTTCATCATCACTTAAATCTGGCATATCAGGTAATAAATGTTCCACCTTGTATTCTCCATCATGTTTATCTTCTTTTTCTACCATATGATCATCATTATTCGTTTCTTCTTGTTTCTTCAAAACAGACTTCGTGCTTGTAAAATTTCTGCGTGCCAATTCTATTTCCTTCGCAAATAAATCTTCATCAACTTGAACATCACCAGTGACTGATTGTACTCTTCTCTTTCTTGTAGAACTGCTGCGATTTCTCCTTCTCTTTCCAGCCACAATACCACCAAGAGCACCACTTTCACCACGTCCTTTAAACTTTGTATTTTCTACCTTCAATGGTTTACTTGCTGGTGAATCTTTTCCGCGTCTTTTTCTGCGAAGGCCTAAGCCGGACGCTTTCGGTGTCGTCGGTGATTTATTACCAGTGCCAGAAGAAGATGAAAATGAAACGTTTGGTGATTGTATAGGCGGTAACAATGTTTTCTTAGCTCCATTGCCTGCTGACAGACCTCGAGTCGGTTTGTCATCACTATTACTACCATCGTGTGGTATAGTTGTAATTGACTTTGGTGCTGCCGATTGATGCATGAGATTACCAAACCCACGATCTTGTTTAGTCGTCACGCTATGATGTTTTTGCGTATTTATAGCTGCACGTGCCATAATTATATATATATATATAACCTGTATTTGTATGTTTATGTGATTCTATCAATCTATTGAATAAAACGAATTTAGCAATATATGGAACAAGATTTGTATTTATAAATATATATTTTACGATACAACTAAAAACAAAATGTGTGGACTTCCGTGATTGATAATTTGTATATACTTATTAATTAAAAAAGAATATTTAATAAAATATAAAATAAAACGCAAAGCGCTTGTGTAATTTTGACTATATGTGTATATATATTATAAATAAATCAATCTAATTAAAATTAACTTAAGTAGAATCCGACTACTTTTAATGATAGTGGATGTGATCACATATATGCAATTAGTCATGTATATGTAATATATGCCAATGTATATGCCAATGTATGTATATATATATAATATTGTAGGGGTACAAATAATATAAGTGATGAATATTTATTCGTTCCTATTATATAATGCTATTACATGCTAATTCTATTGCATCATCCAACCGAATTTTGTGTACGTTGTTGTTCTTTCACAATGTGCCAATGTTGAAAAAAAAATTTATACTTTATGAGATTAGTTGATGGTGCGATGAAACGAAATTCTGCCCATATACCTTAAATTATTAATAGTCTAATATTAAGGATAATTTCTATATATGTGTTTTATACATAGTTTCTTTTTGATAGTTTAATATGAAATTTTCATTGTTTTTCTTGAACTACGCACCTTAACCTTTTACCCTACTGTATAATATTAATAGCTAACCTGCTACTTTAACTTCTTATTCTTACACACAAAAGTGGCACAAAATACGTACATTCATTCTCAAATATATATATATATAGTAGATGTATGTCATATCACAACTCCATCTCTCTTCATCTACATAATATTGTAATTATTTGTTTAAATAAATTACAAAAATATGGCAACAGTTGTACCCGTATCAAAAGGAAAAAAAGATGAACCTTCACCTGCTGCAACGAATTCATCCTCGTTTTGTATTCCATTTCCCAATGACTGTATACCATCAAAAAAAAATATTAATAATTTTGCATTGGAAAAATGTAAAAAAAAGAATATTATTAGCTCAAAAGAAAAGAGCACAATGATACTATCATGTGCAATAACATTATGGCGTTATACATCTGATGAAAATGTATCTATATTATATAAAGAGAATGAAAATGAGAATATCTTGCTTGAACCAACCCTGAAAAATCCAACTACTAGTAGTATCAAAGAAGAAAAAAATTATATTGAGGAGCAATGTAAGAATGCAGATACAAAAAATGTTTCGATAGTTGCTACAACAACATTAATAAATTATACAAATATGACAAACAACAATGTAAACCATAACACAATAAAAAATAATAATTCAATTCTATTTTGTTATAATGATATTCCAGGAACGCAGAAAGTTGAAGTATGGATAGAATATGACCCTTCTAATTTTTTTATGAAAACTGCTGAAAATATTTTACAAACTTGGAAAACTATTATTAATGAAATGAATAGCACGTCACTTGATTTAATAAACGTGAAAGTAAGTGCTGTAAAGTTCCTTGACAATACTACTAAGAAGACAAATAATAATAGTAATGAAAAAGCTGCCATTCATGAATTAAGCAATAACAAAAATGTCAAATTTCTTGATGACGTATTTAAAGAAACTGTGAACAAGTTTCCAAATAATATTGCAGTTGAAGATGAAAATTCAAAAGAAACCTATGCTAGTGTAAATGAAAAAGCAACAAAAATTGCATCCTTTCTTTTGACAAAGCATCAAATAATTTCAAATGATTACGTAGCAATAGTGTTAAATCGATCAAATAATGTTTATCTAGCTATGCTAGGAACGTTATATAGTGGAGCAAGTTACATACCTATCGATCCATCTTATCCACTAGAAAGGATTCGATATACACTAAGTAATTCAAAAGCAAAATTAATTATAACA
>JACKZZ010013702.1_pt1 | contig 30403 bp, 34 predicted proteins | sample 8027871 | NCBI WGS metagenome assembly JACKZZ01 (sample SAMN15724774, study PRJNA655200) | protist metagenome | isolation source: fluorescence activated cell sorting (FACS) single amplified genomes of... | place: USA: West Boothbay Harbor, Gulf of Maine | collected 2000-07-19
GGAGATCCCACTGCGAATACCCAGGAATCATGATGTTCCCGTCCTCGAAAATAATATGTTCGTCCTTTTGGGAATACCAAGTCATATACGCGATGAGCTTTACTGCCGCGGGCCGCGTTACCAAACACCTTACGGATCCGTGCCTTCAGGATCTGGAAAATCACCGTGTCTAAGTGTTTGAATTTTCGACAATTATTATTAGAGATGGCATAGTAATTTACCCACCGAATGATTATTGGGCGGAGGATCTGGATAGTGGTGACGTGACTACTTTGCTGAGTGTGAAAATTTTTTTTTACCACCTGCCGTAACTCTGCTTTCAATCTCTCTATACTTGCTTTACATGGTTCTACATAGCCCCGCATATTACCAAAAGCCGCTTTACCTTTCCGAGATTTAACATTTTTCATTCGCCTTTGGTAAAAATGAAAGCCCAAAAAATCAAGCCCTTCTTGCGTTAGGTTGACAACCCGAGTATTGGTTAAGTTCAGTGATAGGCCGGCTTTCGCCAACCATTCTGCACACACAGATTGCAGTTTTACGAGAACTGCCGGGTCATCGTGGGTTATTACAAAGTTATCCACGAAACGTGTATAAACGCCGCGTACAACTGCGGCGCGCAGAGACCGCAACCCCCGGTGACGACTTGTTTTTTTATCGTCATTGATGCCGAACTTCCATATCTGTCCCAGGGCATCTTTAACTTCTTTTTCAAGTCCGTCTAAGGTAATGTTGCAGATTAGAGAGGACAAAGAGCCGTCTCGAAAGTTCCCCTCCAGACGATTATGGACAATGTTGTCTACCATTGTGTCGGGGTTGAAGCCCTCCAAAGCCCCTGCCTCTAAAAATGCTTTGATTTGATACTCCATTTCAGGGTAGATCTTAAGCTTGTCAAGAATATATCGGTGATTGATATTACCGAAAGATCCTTTTAGATCTGTGGTTAAGGCGTACCGCTTGTGACCACGATTCAACGCGTTTCGGACGTTTTCGGCCGCATCGTGACATCCCCGCCCGGGCCGCTCACCGTAGGAATTTGCGTCGAGGAACGTCCGTTCCCATTCCGGCTCTAAGACAAGTTTACAGATTATTTGCCTAATTCGATCTTCGATTGTTGGAACTTCTACCGGTAGTTTTTCGGCTCGTCCTGGCGTTTTGGGCACACACACCCGACGGGTAGTCTCTGCCAGGCTCCTTTTTGCATACAGAAGTTCGAGTTTTTCGCTCTCACTTAGTTTACATTTCCCTACTTCACAATTAAATTTTATGCCTTTTCCAATCACGAAGGCTCGCGTGTATAACGAATTTGCTAGCTTCTTTTGAAGTTCCCATAACTTTGTTTTGGGCTTGCTTTCGATTTGGGCTTCTACGGCCGCATTTCCAATCTTGACCTGCTCGCAATGGACAAAATTTTTCACTTCACGCCATGGAATTTGCGATAACTTGTTAAATTTTCGCCCACCATCTTCGTTGTAAAACTCAATAGACATGTCAATTTTCGTTTTCCTTTCACACGAAATATGATCGCTATCGTTCCAAAATGGACTGAATTCATCATTTGAACTAAAACCCAATAATTGTTTATCGTTCATTTTTTCTTTAACAGATGATTTCGTCTGCTCTACTCACAACTGGTAAAATACAGTATCCGTTTATTGAACTAGGTTCATGTTTTGTAAATGTTATTAAAATGTTCGATTTCGAAAAATTAACCGATAAAATGTTCATTTTTATATACTTATTTTTGAAAAAAAAATCTCTTTTTTAAACATCAACAATTTCAATTCGATTATTGAATTTTAAATCGTTGCTTGTTATTTTTAATAACTTTAAACAGAAAATATTATATGGGGGTTAAGCAGTGTATGAAATGTTCGGTATGGAAATTATACACTTTCATGCTACTTTTAGCATAATAAACCCCCAATTTAATAATTCATGTTTCTAAAAAAATTAATCGAATTTTGAAATAAAAATAAATTATAAGTTTCTCTTGTCTAGTGATTTATCACACACAGTCGAATCTGATAATATAAATTTTTTACTTTTCTTCGAAATTAGCTTAAAAATGGATTTGCAAATAAAAGTGCTAACGCAACAACTAGACCATAAATCCTTAATGCTTCCATAAATGCTAAAGATAAAAGTAATGTACCACGAATTTGGCCCTCAGCTTCTGGCTGTCGCGCGATTCCTTCAACAGCTTGGCCTGCCGCGGTACCTTGACCAATACCAGGTCCAATCGCGCCTAAACCAATTGCTAAACCGGCTCCAATTACCGATGCACCACAAATAATAGGATTCATCAGTTAATTATTTAACAACGTCCGCCTCAAATTTAATCCCGGACCATACGGTGCAAGCAGCCTCTAACTCAGGAGACCATCTTGCCGCCTCTTCAATAATAGAGGGCCCTTCTGTACTTAAGTCTCGACCCTCGTTACGTGCTGCAATGCACGCCTCTAGTGCGACTCGATTTGCAACAGCCCCAGGAGCATTTCCCCACGGATGTCCTAGCGTCCCTCCACCGAATTGCAGACAAGCATCGTCCCCAAAAATATCAACTAATGCCGGCATATGGTGAATATGAATTCCTCCACTTGCTACAGGCATTACACCAGGTCTAGAGACCCACTCTTGGTCGTAGAAAACTCCTCGTGAAGCATCTGCCGCGATAAAATCTTCTCGCATTTGGTCAACGAAACCTAATCTAAAATTTCGGTCTCCTTCAAGCTTACCAACTACTGTTCCCGAATGCAGGTGGTCACCTCCACTTAAACGAAGTAATTTAGCTAAAACTCGGAAATGCATTCCATGATTTAATTTTCGATCAATTACAGCATGCATTGCTCGGTGAATGTGTAAAAGAACACCATTATTTCGACAGAAATGACTTAAAGATGTGTTTGCGGTAAAACCTCCTGTTAAATAATCATGCATCAGGATAGGCATTCCAAGCTCCTTTACAACTTGTGCACGTATCATCATTTCTTCGGAGTTTCCTGCTCTACAATTTAAATAATGCCCTTTAATCTCTCCAGTTTCAGCCTGTGATTTGTAAATCGCTTCTGCAACAAAAAGAAAACGATCGCGCCAACGCATAAATGGCTGACTATTAACATTTTCATCATCTTTTCTAAAATCTAGCCCTCCTCGAAGACATTCGTACACTGCTCGGCCGTAGTTCTTTGCTGATAAACCTAATTTTGGTTTAATTCTACAACCTAAAAGTGGCCGTCCGTACTTATTTAATTTATCGCGCTCTACTTGGATTCCATGTGGCGGTCCTTCAAATCTTTTAATAAATGCAGGGGGTAACCGTAGGTCTTCTAAACGTAATGCACTTAAAGCTTTAAAGCCAAATACATTTCCGACCAGTGATCTAATTAGGTTTCTTACCGATCCCTCTTCGAAAAGGTCTAATGGATATGCAATATTAATTAAAGCCGCGTCAGAGTTCGGAATTTGTTCAAAACTATAACAACGACCTTTATATTTATTTAAATCTGTTAAACCATCAGTCCAAACTGTTGTCCAAGTACCTCTCGATGATTCAGCAGCTACCGCAGCAGCACATTCTTCAACAGGAACACCTGGTTGTGGCCTCATTCGAAATGCAGCTAAAACATCTCTAGCTGCTGGTACATAGTCAGGTCTATAATATGTTAACCGGTAGTCTTTTACGCCAGCTTCGTAAGTCTTTTTCGTATTTCTCATTTTTCTTTCGGGATGAGCGGATTTGAACCACTATTAAACCGTCCCAAACGGTTCGTACTAACCACGTTATACGACATCCCGCTAAAATCCTTGTCAAAGGATTTTAAAGATTCTAAAATTTGAATACTTGAGTCGACTTTTTCAAGAGGATTTTTTTGTAATCGATGAGTTAAGGCGATTGGTATAATAACCTTTAAATCCGAAAATTTAACAAAATTACGTCCGAAAAATCCCGCATATGCACAAGCTGCTCGATTAATAACGAGATCTCCACGAAGTCCATCAATTTTGAGATTTGAACAAATTTCCGAAATAAGATTTTTTAATTTTGATGACATGTTAACATGTCGATACCGCGCAAGCTCAATACGTTTTTTTAATTTTGACGCGTTTAAATTTTTATAATTTGATCTTAATCTTTTTATTATTCGAGAACGTAATCTAGCTGATCTTGGTCTTTTAACTGTTACATTCAATCCGAAACGGTCCAAAAGTTGTGGTCGTAAAGCCCCCTCCTCTGGATTACCTGAACCGACTAAAATAAAATTTGCAGGATGACGAACTGAAATTGATTCTCGTTCAACAGTATTCCACCCCGAGGCAGCACTATCAAGTAACATATCAACTAAATGATCATCTAGTAAATTAATTTCATCAACATACATTATACCACCGTTTGCACGCTTTAGTAAGCCAGGTTCAAAAGACTTTACTCCTGTTGATAATGCACGTTCAATATCAATTGTTCCACAAACCCGGTCTTCCGTTGCCCCTAATGGTAATTCTAAAACAGGTCGAGTCTTTGAATAAATTTTAAAGTTTTTACCCCAAAATTGCGTTAAAGGTAAAACCTGGTTTAGGACTCGTATCGATCTGCTCTTACCAGTACCACGATCACCAAAAAGACAGACTCCCCCAATTTTAGGGTCTATTATATTTAAAATTAAGCCGAGCTTTAAAACATTCTGACCAATTATTCCTCTGAAGGTTTGACTCATTTAGTAAATTAAATTGAATAAAAAAAAGCGTTAGTTTTCTATTGGGATGTTTATAATCGATACATAAACCGCCTTCAACACCCCTCTAATTAGAAATATCTAATGTCTTAACTTATTTAGTTCAACTAAAAATAGTTCTTAATGCGTATTAAATTTTGGTACACAGGTTAAAATGAGTTTTATAACCTTGCTTAATCAAAACCCTTAATTTTTTAGGACGTCTATAACCGCCGTTTGGCAGGTTTTCGGCAACCATTTAATGGTAGAGGTCTTACATCTTGGATTTGTGCAATTTTTAACTTACTTAAACCAATTAAAAATAAATCTCGATGTTTATTAAACCCTTGTACACGAATTAAGTCGAGCTTTAAAACATTCTGACCAATTATTCCTCTGAAGGTTTGACTCATTTAGTAAATTAAATTGAATAAAAAAAAGCGTTAGTTTTCTATTGGGATGTTTATAATCGATACATAAACCGCCTTCAACACCCCTCTAATTAGAAATATCTAATGTCTTAACTTATTTAGTTCAACTAAAAATAGTTCTTAATGCGTATTAAATTTTGGTACACAGGTTAAAATGAGTTTTATAACCTTGCTTAATCAAAACCCTTAATTTTTTAGGACGTCTATAACCGCCGTTTGGCAGGTTTTCGGCAACCATTTAACGGTAGAGGTCTTACATCTTGGATTTGTGCAATTTTTAACTTACTTAAACCAATTAAAAATAAATCTCGATGTTTATTAAACCCTTGTACACGAATTAAGACAGTCCCAAAAGCAGTATTTATATGATTTTGATTAATTTGTTCTAATAAATTTGAAATAGCTAATTTATGCTGTTTTAACGAGTTTTGTAACCCCGAATTATATTGAACAACAACTTTACTAACAACTGGTAAAATACGGTATCCTTTTATTGAACTAGGTTCATGTTTTGTAAATCTTATTAAAATGTTCGATTTCGAAAAATTAACCGATAAAACGTTCATTTTATATACTTATTTTTGAAAAAAAATCTCTTTTTTAAACACCAACAATTTCAATTTGTTTCTTTTTCAATATTAAAACGATTTGTGAGACTGTAATGGTCCATAAAAAAATTTGTATTGCAACTAGACGACTTGGTGCTTGGATAACTACTTCTCGTTCAATTTGACCAAACCCACCAACGTTTGGATTAGTTCTTAGCGGTTGGTCTACTGAAACTTCTTGGTTTTTTTGTACAATTATTTCTGGACCTTTTGGAATAATTATTTCAACAGGTGAACCTGTTGGTGAATTGATTACAACCTTATCAGACCTAATTTCGGAAATAGTTCCTTTAATAGGCGTTGTATAAACCCTGTTATTACTTTTTTGACCGTTTGGGTACACTTGCCCACGCCCACGGTTTCCACCAAAATAAAAATTTACTCTTCCAAAATTTGATTTTTCAGGAGCTAAAATCGGAAATACAATTTCTTTTTTTGCGGCAACTGGCCCAAACACGAGAATATTTGGGTTTTCTTTGTTATAAACTTGGTATGACTTTGGGTTAGCTTGTTTTAAAAGTTCAGATGGTATTAACTCTCGAGGGGCTAACGTAAAACCCTCCGGTAAAATTAATACACCACCAATATTTAAATTTCCTGGTTTACCCGAAGCAGTAACCTGCTTTGCATTTCCTCTTGGAATTTTTGCCCGAACACTAAAAACTTCTCCAGGAAATATTGATTGGGGCGTTTCTAATAACCTAGGCTTAGAAGCAAGATGGCAGTTTGCACATACAATCCGCCCAGTTGCTTCACGTGGGTTAGAGTAATTATTTTGCGCAAAAATTGGGTAGGCAGATACGGGAGTAGTATAAAAAATCAAGCAAATTACGAAAAATAGAATCATAATCTACTTGAGAAGAATCCTAAAAAACCTAGAACTAATGCCCAAGCAGCTAAAGCGTTATATACAATCCGACCGCCTTCTTTCCACGTCGTAAAAACAAAAGGTACTCTTAATCTTAAAAAAAATGATAGGGCTCTAAAAATTACAAGAGTAATTTGAACCATTATTTTCTAACTCTTTTTCTATACAGTGTAACCAAGAATGCACCCGGAATCAAAATAAATAAAAGTCTTGCAACTAAACCTATTTCGTTAATTTGCATAATTCAATTTAAAATGTAACTGGAAAATAATACTGCTAATACGAAAATTAAAATTAAACCCCAAAAAAGACTTGATCGGTTTAATTCAACATTTAATTTTGACATTTATCGTTGTAAAAATTGCATTGATCTTATTGCACCTAAAAAGAATACGGTTGGTACAGCTAATGCATGAACTGCAAGCCACCGTACTGTAAAAATTGGATATCTTGTTTTCATTATTCAGGGTAACGTCTGTTAAAAATAGGTATTTCTTGTCGATCATCCGGGAAGTATTCGTTAGGTCGAGGTCTACCAAAAACATCATAAACTAAACCTCTAGCAACAAATAACCACCCTGCTAAAAAGAGCGATGGTATTCTAATACTATGAATAACCCAATAACGAAAGCTTCTAAGAATATCTGCAAATGGTCGTTCTAGTAGTGGCATTTTTATCTAAATTTTAAGCTTTGTTAGCAATTTCTGCATAGTCGCCAATCATATAAAAATCAGCTTCATAAATATTGTCTCCATAACCATCTAAAATTTTTTGGCAACTAATAACAGTGTTTTTTAGTGGAACGTATTTACCTGGAGCACCTCTAAATCTTTCTGCTACAAAGAATGGTTGTGAGAAGAATTTTTCTAGCTTTCGCGCACGAACAACTAATAATCGATCTTCTTCAGCAAGCTCATCAAAACCAATAATTGCAATAATATCTTGTAGTTCGCTGTAACGTTGTAATCTACGTTTCGTTAAATCTGCTCTCGCATAATGGTCCGTTCCAACAACCCACGGTTGCAAAATTGTTGATCTTGAGAATAGTGGATCAATTGCAGGGTAAATACCTTTTGCCGCTAGGTCACGTGATAAAACTCTCGTTGCATCTAGATGAGAAAAAATTGTTGCTGGTGCAGGATCTCTTAAATCATCGGCTGGAACATAGATCGCTTGAATCGATCTAATTGATCCGATAAGAGTTGATGTAATTCGTTCTTGAAGCGACCCCATTTCTCTGTTTAACCTTGGTTGATACCCAACCGCCGAAGGCATACGCCCCAGTAATGCTGAAACTTCTGAACCTGCTTGTACATATCGAAAAATATTATCAATAAATAACAGAACATCAATACCGTCTCTATCTCGAAAGTATTCAGCAATTGTTAACGCTCTAAATACAACTCGTAATCGAGCACCGGGAGGCTCATTCATTTGACCATATACAAGAACAACTTTTGACGCAGGTAAATTATCTTTTTTAATAATTCCTGATTCAACCATTTCTAAATATAAGTCTAAACCTTCACGTGATCGTTCCCCTACCCCAGCAAAAACACTAACGCCACCATGCTGTTTCGCAATATTGTGAATAAGTTCCATAATTAGAACTGTTTTCCCAACACCTGCACCGCCAAATAACCCGATTTTCCCACCTTTTCGATAAGGTCTTAACAAATCAATTACTTTAATTCCAGTTTCAAGTACATCCGGAGATGGTTTTAAGTCACCCATTTTCGGCGCTTCTTGGTGAATTCCTCGAACTGGGCCTGAAAAATCAAGTATTTCTCCATTATCAATCGTATCTCCAAAAAGATTCATCATCCGACCTAATACTTTTGATCCAACTGGAATTGTTAATGGCTTTTGCGTATTAAATGCTGCAGATCCACGTTGTAATCCGTCTGTTGATTCCAAAGCAACCGCTCGTACAAAACCGGCTCCCAAAAATTGACGGGTTTCAGCAATAATAAAACCGTCACCACACCTTAAAGCTAATATATCATTTTTAGTTGGCAAATCGAATTCTTTAAACTTTATGTCAACAATAGGGCCAATTATTTGCTCAACTGAGCCTTTAACCGGTTTTTTTGTCCCGAGTCTATTAAGAAAATCGGATAAAAATTTGTGCATTGTTTGTATTGAAGCAGGGTAGAATCGAACTACCATTTTTTACTTGTAAGATAAATGTTATACCGTTGAACTACTGCTTCTAAGGCCTTTTAGTAGGCCAACCCCATAGAACGTGATCTTTCAGAACCTAAATAAACACGAATACTTAAAAAATCTCTGGGGCACGCAGTTTCACAACGTTTACACCCAACACAATCTTGAGTACGTGGCGCTGAAGCGATTTGTCCAGCCTTACAAAGATCCCAAGGCGTCATTTCTAGTACATCTCTCGGGCAAGCGCGTACGCATTGCGTACAACCAATACATCTTCTATAAATCTTTACTGCATGTGACATTTTGAGTTTAATTCTGGGCGTGCGATGGGAATTGAACCCATATTTTTAAAGCCACAATTTAACGTCCTAACCATTAGACGACGCTCGCCTTTTAACAATATTTAGTTAATATTAATCATTTGTCAAAGTTTGAGCCGAGATGGATTTGAACCAACGTAGGCATTGCCGATGGATTTACAATCCACCCTCTTTAGCCACTCGAGCATCGACTCAAAATTTAAACTTTCACTCACGCATGAGTCGAACATGCGACAACCGCTTTATGAGAACGGAGCTCTAACCACTGAGCTAGTGAGTGTTTATAGTGCTCCCTAAATTGGACTTGAACCAATCACATTTCAGTTAACAGCCGAATGCTCTACCAAATGAGCTATTAGGGATTTTCCCAGGTTTATTAACCTGAGAAACGTTTGAAAAAAAGCTCGAAAAAATCTTTAATACTTTGTTCAAGATTATCAGATGAAGCTTCATATGCTAAAATGAAATTTTTTGCTAGTTTTGAAAGATCATCTTGAGTTTGATCATCGTTAACTTTTAGCATTGATAATTCATTTTGAACTTCTTTTATAAATTGATCAATTGTATTTATTTCAATAGTATAATCTGAACCAAAAGCCCAAACAATTGCAAATTGTAAATATTCAGGGTAAGGACTTAAAGGTTTTTGAATAAATAATTTTGTTAAAAGTTGTCCTTGATCTAACTGGGCTTGTGCTTCAGCATCAATAACTGAAGAAAATTGACTAAATACTTTTAGCTCACGGTATTGTGCTAAAACAAGTTTTAATTTTGAAGTCAATTTTGAGATTTTTTTGGGCTGAGCTGCCGAACCAACACGTGAAACCGATAAACCAATATCAAGTGCCGGACGAATTCCCTCATTAAATAATTCACGACTAAAGAAAACTTGTCCATCAGTAATTGAAATTACGTTGGTTGGGATATAGGCCGAAATATCATTTGCAAGTCTTTCGATTATTGGTAAAGCTCTTAAACTTCCCCCAACCGCAATTTTAGCAGACCGTTCTAATAAACGTGCATGAACATAAAAAATATCTCCAGGGTATGCTTCTCGTCCCGGTGGACGTCGTAACAGCAGTGCCATTTCGCGGTACGCTTGGGCATGTCGACTTAAATCATCATAAATTATTAATCTATCAAACCCTAAATTAAGCATAAACGCTTCTGCAATAGCTCTACCTGTAAATGGCGCTAAATATTGAATTGATGCTCTCGAACTTGCTCTAGCAGAAACGATTACAACTTGGTTTAAAGAATTTTCATCTAACAATGTTTTCCGTAATTCGGCAACCTGTGATGCACGTTGTCCAACTGCGACGTAAATACAAATAACTGGTTTTGGCTCAACTGTTAGTGTTTTTGCCTTGTAACGTGCTAAATCACGAGTATATTGATTTGAAAGATTTTTTATTCTATCAATTGCAATTTGCGTTTTACCTCTTTGACGATCACCAATTAAAAGCTCGCGTTGGCCACGTCCAATTGGAATTAAACAATCAATTGCAAGTACTCCTCTATGCAAAGGCTCTTTTACGGGATACCGACTCATAATTGAAGGTGCCGCTGCTTCAAACGCTTGAGTCCCAATAATCCCTTCTTTTAAAAATTTAGGTTTAGAGGGTTGTTCTAAAATTTGGAAACCAAACCCATTTACAACTGAGCCCATAATTTCCGATGTAACTTTTAAATTGGCTAGCCGACCTCTTGGTTCGACTAAATCACCTTCTTTTAGACCTCTTCCTTCAGTTAATAAAACTGCGCCAATACCGTAGTACTCTAAATTAAATGCGATACCATAACTTTTGTCAGCTGGAAAATATAATAGCTCACCAGCCATAATACTATCTAAGCCAAAAATTTTTCTGATCCCATCACCAACCCCATAAATATAACCATTTAAAAGGTTTTTTCGTTCAGAGAGCTTTTTTTCAATAAAATTTCTTATCATTATACTAAACCTAATCTAAGAGCCTGGTCTATCGGCTGTACTCCTCCAATGCTTAGCCAAACTGCTAATAATCTACTAAAAATGAAAATTGATCTAGCAATTGGTCGTCGAAATGGATTTTGAAATTTATTGATATTTTCAATAAATGGCACAACAAGTAAAATAACGGGGACGGATGCCATGGATAAAACACCCATTAATTTATTCGGAATTACTCGAAGTAGATTAAATGTCGCGTAAAAATACCATTCGGGTAAAATTTCTAAAGGTCTTGCAAACGGGTCAGCAGGTTCGCCTAAACTTCTGGGAGCGATCCTTGCTAAAGAAATAGTTAATGAAATTCTTCCTAAAATTACTCTATGAATTGGCTAACCTCATCACTAAGATTAGCTATTCGCAAACCTAACATGCATACATTACATGCATTAGGCTTTACAAAATTTCAACTAAAAATGTTAAAAATAACATTTATTATAGTTAAATCTATTTAAATGAAAATTAAACAAAGTATGTTAAATACATTTTATTAAATCAAATATGAAATTTCTACCCACTTTTGGGCTCTTTGACCGTTAAAACTAATTAATGAGGTTCTAGGTCATTGTATAGTTGTTTTAAATTTACAAATTTTTTAGCGGGTTACTTTTAGTTCAATTCAATGACTTTACATTTTGTTGTTCATTTTCAGTTAAGATCTCGATTGCATAGGTAATATGTTTTCTAGTCATATGCCTGAGAATACTTACACACATGTTATGGATGAGCTTTTGTTATAGCTTACAGAACTTAGTTTCGACAACTAGTCTAACCCTTAATAATCATTTTTTCTTGACCTAATCATAATTGTTAAGTCTTTTTCATCATGCTATATTTGATCAACTCCTTTCGGATAATGGAATTAGGAAGGTTATTTTTTTGTTTACCTTTCAAAGATTAATTTAGTGATATTTAATTTGTTTTATAAAAAAAGTAATCGATATGAAATCAAACTTTTGTATTTATTTAATCTAGATGAATGAATTTCAGAATGCAATTTCTGGTCCACACTGCAGTATATGAAACGATTTTCAACCAATGTGAACTATTTGTAATTAACACTATACTCGCACAGGAAAAACGTAAAGTAAATCGTTGGGCCACGCGGGCTCACCGTATGAATTATGCCCAAACCCACGTGCTATAAGTGCACGTAATTTTGAATTTGTAAGATCAGGTGCTTTTATCATATTTTTATTAAAATGCCTCAACCTGGACTTGAACCAGGAAAATCACGTTCCTAAAACGTACATGTCTACCAATTTCATCATTGAGGCGTTAAACCCCATAATCGCTTGCTGGGGAAACTACAGTTTTAAAACCAAGTTTGTGTTGTATTTTACGAATTGAATCTAACATTATATTATTTGGTAATTTACTTAATTCGAAAATTATTCTACCAGGTCGAACATGGGAAACCCAATGATCAACTGCGCCCTTACCACCACCCATACGAGTTTCAGCAGGAATAGCTGTTCGGGGATTATGTGGAAAAACACGAATCAATAATTTTCCACGCCGACGTGTATTTCGTTGAATTCTTTGGCGAATTAATTCAATTTGATTTGCTCTAATAGAAGCTGCTTGTGTCGATTTGAGCATTAAACAGCCCTTTCTAATTGGTTTTTGAAAAACGGGATTATGGTTTAACCGAATTTTATGGTATTTTTTATATTTAGTTCGTGCAGGTTGTGATTTCATTATAAAGGGGCTTATAGCCCCTGATCTAAAAATTTATCCGAATTTCCCAAGAGTACTTGCAATAACGAACGCCCCATATCTTAATACGTACCCAACACTAAAATGCCTTAATCCAACTATCCGTGCCTGGACAATCGATAAAGCTGCTGGTTTATCTTGCCATACAAATTCATTAGCTAACGGTGTTCGTTCATGTGACCAAACCAATCTTTCAATTAATTCTTGCCAATAACCTCGCCATGAAATTAGAAACATAAAACCTCTTGCATAAATCAAATGTGCGAACAGAAATAACCAAGCATAGACGCCTAGACTATTGGTTCCCGTTGGATTATAGCCATTAATCAATTGAGATGAATTTAACCATAAATAATCACGAAACCAGCCCATAATGTATCTAGATGAATTTTCAAATTGTTGAATATTTCCACCCCACATAGCTAAATGTTTCCAATGCCAATAGAATGTAGTCCAACCAATTCTATTTAGCATCCAAAAAAAAGCTAAATAAAATGAATCAATCCCGGAAATATCACACCTTCCACCTCGACCAGGACCATCACACGGGAAACTATACCCAAAATCTTTTTTATCAGGCATTAATCGTGAACCTCGAGCGTCAAGAGCCCCTTTAACTAAAATTAATCTTGTCGTATGCAACCCTAGTGCGATAGCATGGTGAATTAAAAAATCACCAGGGCCAATATGGTTCCAAGTATTATCATAACCATATAAATTTAACGATTGAAGCTTTTGTGCGAAAATTGGCTCAATTAAAATTTGCTTTTCTAACAAACCAAACGCAGCCATTACGTCATTATGAACATATAAGCCAAGTGTATGAAACCCTAAAAATAAACAGACCCATGAAAGGTGTGATATAATTGCTTCTTTATGCAAGAGCATTTTTCCAATAACATTTCCAGCATTTTTATTTGGATCATAATCTCGAACAAAAAATATTGCACCATGCACAAAAGCACCACACATTAAAAACCCTGCAATATACTGATGATGAGTATATAACGCGGCCATGGTTGTATAATCATTTGATAAAAACGCATAGGGTTGAAAAAAGTATAAATGTTGAGCAGTTAAAGACGATAAAACGCCTAATCCAGCCAACGCTAACCCTAATTGAAAGTGCAAAGAATTATTAATTCTATCAAAAAGATTATAATGATTTACTTGACTTTGATGATTTTCAAGAATTTTAAATAATGAATGGCCAATACCAAAATTTGTTCGGTAAAAATGACCGGCTAAAATGAAGAAAACACCAATCGCAACATGGTGGTGAGCAATATCAGATAACCAAAGACTTTGAGTTTGTGGACTTAGACTATTATTAAACCTTAATATTGCTCTTCCAGCACCTTCTGACGAACCCCAGACATGATTTAACGAGTCTGGACTCATACCATAATTTGACCACTGACCTCTAAAAAAAGGTGTTAAACCATGTGGACTGGGTTTAATTGAGAAAAAGTTTAACCAATTTACATCGATTCCACGCGACTTAGGTAATGCCACATGAATTATATGACCAGCCCAAGATAAACTCCCGAATCCGAATAACACACTTAAATGATGATTTAAACGTGATTCGCCATTTTTAAACCAAGCTAATTCAGCAGGGATAAATTTTCCGCCAAGCGTAAAAATTATACTTAATATAAATAAAAATGCTGCACTTTGTAGTAATGCTTTATTACTAGTTAAACCAATTCTATACCACCAATGGTAAACTCCTGAAAAAGCCTCAATTGAACCTTGATATGACTGCATTCTATGAAGTGGCCCGCACATAGCTGCGTTAGGCTCTTCCCGAACTCCAACATGCACCTGTTAAATGCATTGGGCTCTCCAAAATCTGTTTTTATCCCAAATAATCAAGTTTCAGAAACCAAAACACAGACATTGATTTCCAAATAAGCGATCAAGTTTTTGATTCCAATTAGAGTTTCTGTTTTATTTTCTACTTTTTTATTTGTTTAGCGAACGTAAACCTCATTAATTTTACTTTTGTTGACAGGCTTTAACTCACTACGTTTTCAGACCTCTACCCACGTATGGGTTCTCCGATTCTTATATCATTTATAAATGATTCAAGATAAATCGTTGTATAATTGCCATAAAGATGTGCTATAAATAGCGGGTTGCTTCTAGTTCAATTAAATGACTTTACGTTTTTGTATTTCATCTTCAAGTAAGTCCATCATTGCAAAGGTAACGTATTATCTAGTTACGTACCTAAAGACACTTAATATCATATGATATTGGTTTTAGCACAACCAGTAGAACAAAGCTTTGACAAATTGCCTAACCCTTAAAAATCATTTTTTTTCTCGGCTTAATTACATTTAAACCTTTTTAACCCTGCTATATTTGACCAGCTCTTTCGAAATTATATCGTTGTAAAACCAATTAAGTCTTTTGTTGGTTATTCAGAGGTTCAGTTTATATTTTTTATAAAAAGTTTATTTTAGAAAATTAGTAAAATTTAATTTATTTTTATAACTGGTCTAGGTTAATGAATTTCAGATTGCAATCTCTGATTCACACTAAATTATATTATGTGAATTAAACACAACTAAACACTATACGCGCACAGATAAACTAAAATGCGGATCAAAAATTGCATGTGCCAAAGGTCGCCTTGTTAAGGGGTTTTGAATCCACTCCTCAAAATTACCCTGCCACCCAACATGGAATAGGTTTCCCGAGACCCACAAAAAAATTACCGCAATTTGATAAAAATGAGATTTAAAAATTTGTTGGTATAAATTTAATTCGGTCATTCCATCGTGGCTTTCAAAATCATAAATAACAGCTAATGAATACCAAATTCGACGCGTTCTTGGATCACCCTTTAAACCAATTGAATAATTTGGAAACGTTTTCATAATGATAATGTTCGAGCTAGGAAAAAAGACCACCTAGTGGCTATTCCGCCTAATAAAAAATGTCTAACTCCAACAGCGCGACCTTGCGTTATACTTAATGCTCGTGGTTGAATCGAAGGCATAACATTTGTCTTATTATGAGCCCATAAAATTGACTCTATCAACTCTTGCCAATAGCCGCGACCACTGAATAAAAACATTAAACTAAAAGCCCAGATAAAATGCGCCCCTAGAAAGATTAAACCGTAGGCTGCTAACGGCCTTCCATATGATTGGATTACTTGCGAAGACTGCGCCCATAAAAAGTCTCGTAACCACCCATTGATCCTATTTGCTGATGAAGCAAAATTACTATTTGTAATACCCCAAGCATCTGACTGTATTTTCCAACTAAAGTGAAAAATTACAATAGAAATAGAATTATACATCCAAAATAGGCCTAAAAATACGTGATCCCAACCCGAGATTTGGCAAGTCCCACCTCGCCCAGGCCCATCACAGGGAAACCGAAAGCCTAATTTATTTTTGTCCGGAACAAGACGTGAACTTCGAGAAAATAAAACACCCTTTAATAAAATTAAGACTCTAACATGAATTCTAAATGCATGAATATGATGCACCATGAAATCAGTTCTACCTAATGGTACTCTAATTACATGTCCACGTAAAAAGCTTTGAATAAATTGGGCAAAAATCGGCTGCAATTGAATAGCAGTATCAGAAAACATATCATAAGGCCGCCCTAACGCACTCATTCTATCATTATGAACATATAAACCAAATGAATGGAAACCTAAAAAGATGCAAACCCAATTTAGATGCGAAATTATTGCATCACGGTGCCGTATAACTCGATCTAAAACGTTATTTGGACTTTGAAAACTTCTCCGAACTAACGAAATAGAGGCGTGAGCACCAGCTCCAACAATTAAAAAACCACCAATCCACATATGATGTCTAAATAATGACACTTGAGTCGGGTAATCAAATGCAATATAATCATATGCTGGTAATGAATACATGTGATGAGCAACAATAACTGACAATGAACCTAAAAATGCTAAATTTATTGATAATTGCGCATGCCAAGACGCTTCATCTGGAGAATTTAATAAATCAATTACATTCTTATGCCCACGGCCTGTAAATGGACCGGAATGAATTTCTAATATTTCATTTAGCCGAAAACCGTAATTATAATTAGTTCGATATAAATGCCCTGCAATAAGAAATAAAACACTTATTGCTAAATGGTGATGAATTATATCTCTCAACGATAGACTACCTGTGGCTTCACTTAACTCTAACTTAAACCTTAAGAAATCACTATATTCAACCCAGTTTAACCTAAAAAATGGCAATAACCCTTTGTTAAAACTAGGGAATAAATTACCCATTAAATTTTGCGAAAGTAAAAATTCATGAGGTAAGGGAATTAATTTCGGGTCAACGCCTTCATTTAAAAGTCTAACAACTGGTAAAGAAACGTGGATTTGGTGCCCTGCCCACGCTAAACTCCCAAGCCCTAACAAGGCTCTAATATGATGGTTCAGCATGGATTCAACATTTCGATACCAGTTTAATTCAATATTGGCGATATGGAAATGGAACCACCCAGCAAAAAACATTAAAATAGCCATAAAAATTGCCCCCATCGACAATGAATATAGCTGATACTCATTTCATGAAGTAGCGGATTTTCTTTTGATAATCCGCTCTTCCCGAACCTGGCATGCACCTATTAAATGCACCAGGCTCTCCAATAATAAATTCGCTCTACTGCTTTAATTTCAGTGATTTTAAATATCAAAATACCGTTGACATAACAATGTTTATTTTCACTAAAAAAATTTATTATCTAGCTCCTTTGAGCTTCTTTGATCTTGTAATCTACTGAAGATTCGTTAGATCACTATCAATAGTAGCCATAAATTATTCACTTTATATTTGGTACGGGCATCCGTTCGTTCAATTAGGAGACAAATCTCCTTTAGTATTTATCAACCAAACACAAAAGAATTCGCGTGTCAGATACGATCCTTGGTGATAAAACTTTTACCATTTAAAAGGGCCAGTTACGGCCTACAGAACTAAGCTTCAGAATTAACATTCTTTACCCTATGATTTTTCGTCTTGCAGGTATATTACCCGCTTTTCCAACCTGCTATGTTCAACCTGCCCCTTTCGGTATTAGCCTGGTTTAAAGAATTTTATTACTTCTTTTGGATTTATAATTTAAAGTTTGTATATAATATGCTAAAGTTAAATATAACCTAGCAGCATTTTTTAACAGGTCTAGTTGAATGACTTTCGATTTGTGTTTCTCGGCGGACCGTTACTCGATTAATTCTTTTAAATTAATATTAACGGCCCAGCAATTGAATAATAAGCTCTAAATCCGCACTGATACCCCACGAACGCCAAACATGAAAAACACCTGACGTTAATTGAATTCCTTGAAAATTACCACCTAGATCTGCGTTTAAAGCTCCCTGCCCAACAATATCCCAAACTCTCTGCTCGCCGGGTTTAACTCTTAACGGATTTACAAGCCAACTTTCATAATTAGAAAAACGCGACCCATGATAAAAACTTGCGGCTAACCACAAAAAAATCAACCCCAAATGAGCAAAATGCGCCGAAAAAATACGCGCCGCATTGGCCGATAAAGCCGATTCATTTTTAGAATTTGTAAACGAACTAAAATCGTGTACATCTGCATGAAAATTCCACACCCAAGTCCTTGTATTTGAACCCTTTGCAAGGCTTTTCGAAAAATGGCCGGGCTGCGACCATTTATAAAAAACCGTTGGTATTTGCAACGTCATTTTATATAGGGCATTAAAAATGCCCAATATTTATAAATATAACCAAATTTTTATACCAACGAGACCTAACTTTCTAGGAATACTGAAGGCAACATAATCAATGTTTGCTAAGATTCTTTGTTTTGGAACTCTACCTTGCAAAATTGTTTCAGACCTTGCAATAACCGAATTTGATCTTAACCCTGATACCTTTATTTGAAAACCTTTATAATTTCTCGGTATTAACTTGATTAAGCGTCTTAATACAGTTTTAAAACGAAGATTTGATTGCCGTTGAGCCTCTAAAATAATATCTTGAATATAAATTGAAATAATTTGTGCGGTTAATTTTCTCTCCGACTGGAAAATAATTTTTGCGTCCGGTAATAATTTTAAAAGGCGTGCTTTTGCGGGCTTTGATAACCTTTTTGTTTTACTCCCAACACCTTTAAAGTTTAATATTGTTCGAGAATATGGACTTAAAGCCTCAACTTTTGACTCATTGTTGAGTCGTGGAACTAAAATAATAAAAATTTTATTGGACTTTTGATTTTGTAATTTGAAACCAATTTTTTTGGGGATATTTCTACTTCTCCACTTAGAAATTTGTTTCCGATGAATTATAACATTGACCAGATTAGGAAATAATCGACATAAAATTAGACGTAATTCGTTATCAAGACCTAAAAATTGAGAATATTTAAGTGATGAATTAGCAAACCAACAACTCGAATACGGCTTTACCACGCCGTACCGGAAACCGTTCGGATTAGTTTTTGTTCCCATTTTTTCGTTTATTTTGTGTACGCCTTAAAGAAAATTCACCGAGTTTATGACCAACCATAGTGTCACGAATAAAAACTGGAATAAACTCACGACCGTTATGAACCGCAATAATTTTTCCGACCATTTTCGGAATTATTGTTGAACAACGCGACCACGTTTTAATAACTTTATTTGATTTTTTAAGCTTTAAAAGTAATTTTTTTTGGATAAACATTGATAAATGATATAAAATTTTAAGTTTAAAATTTTAAGTTGTGATTGTACTTTTTTTCCAAACTTAACTCGGGGCATTAATTTAACCGTTTTAACACGTCTTGCCCAAATTTTATATTGATTACGTTTAAATTTATGTCGAATTTTTTGAGACTTATGAAATTTTCGACAAATTGAATAAAAATTTTTCATAACACGCTTTACACGACTTGAACATGCAACTTTTAATTTTGGAAATTAACGCTCTCCCAATTGAGCTAAAAGCGTAACCCCCCATGCTTTAAAGAGCATCGGGGTTTATACGATTAAGTTCAATTAACCTAGCTGATAAAAATCTAATCCTAATAAATGCAAGTACTGGAGCACTAGAAATAAATCGAAGCATTTATCGAAAGCTCACAGCTGACTGCCAAACAAATGCTAACATAAAAAATAAAACTGGAATAATTGGTAAAAAATCAATAATTGGACTAAAAGCCGTATAAGCTTCAGGTAAGCGTGCGATCATTTTTTCTTAACCCCATATTTTGAACGAGAGCTACGCCGGTCTATAACGCCGGCGCTATCCAGTACACCTCGAACAACCCGGTGTTTAACTCCAGGTAAATCTTTCGGCCCGCCACCTCGAATTAATACAATGGAGTGTTCCTGTAAATTATGCCCTTCCCCCGGTATATATACCCTTAATAATGATCCATTTGTTAACCGAACTCGGGCAACTTTTCGTTTTCCAGAGTTTGGTTTTTTCGGTGATTTTCTAAAAACACGAATAACAATACCCTTTTTCTGCGGTGAGTTGAGACCCTTTAATTTTTGTTTCATTAAAATTTTTGAAAATATTCCGTTAACAATTTTAAATTAATTGAAAAATAATTTTTATTTTGATTAGCTTTAAGATAACGAGAATTTTTATAAATAATAACGTCATTTGGATTGCACAAAAATTTTGGACGACGCTCACGAGCATTATTAACAAGTACGCGACCATGTAAAATATCTTGTCGAATTGACCGTAAGCTATGTGCAGAGCCTAAACCAGTAAAAACAATTAAATCTAAACGGTTGTATAAATTTTTAAAGTTACGATATTTCCCGACCCGTACGGAATTAATAAACGACCGGAACTGCTTTTCAGTTATTAAAAAGTTTAATTTAAATTTACTTTTTTCGTTTAAACTTAATTTATGTGTACTATATCTATTTTTATTAAGTTTTGAGTTAAAACTAATTTTTTTTTTAGAATTCAAATTTAATGGTACAACTCCTAAATTATTTCTCAATTTCTTTTTTATTTTAAATTTCATTACTAATTGGAAAAAAAATATGTAAATCTGAAGGGTTTGATGCTACAATTCTAAGCTGTAAACCAACTTTAGTCTCTTGAAATTTTTGAATCGATGCAACTTCATTAAAACAGTTTGCATTGTTAAATCCTAATCTCAATGAATTATTTTGAATCAATCTTGATTTAATACCACGAAAAGATTTATTATGGAATAATGCTAAATTAAGAAGACGTTTAAAAAAAAATTTTAATTGTTTTCCTCGTAACCTAACTTTATAACCAACTAATGCGCCAGCCCGAAGACCAAATCCAATGATAGACGTTCGAGCAAATCTTTTAACCGGCCTCTGTAGGCTAATTAAGGCGAGAATTTCTGGATTCTTACACCTAATAACCACCTTATTAAATTTCATATACTTTTGTAATTCCCTTTAAAACTTGCAAGTTTCTTCGGTTTGAGTTTTTTTTTAATCTAATAATTGGCCCAAAAATTCGACTTGAAATGGGCTCGTAATTTTCATTTAAAATGATACATGCATTTTCACTAGTTCGAAAAGGTTTTGGAGATTTACGAGACCGAACTAATGCACAAATAACCTTTTGCCCCTTGGGAATTACCCTTTTACCAAACGTCTTTTTAACAACTCCCCGAAAAACTTGTAAATAAGCGCTTGAACGCCGTTTCAATTTTTGAATATATAAAATTTTTTTTGCACCCGTATTATCAATAACATTTACTATTGTGTTTAATTGTAACATTTTTAACAAATAGAGCCTGTTGATAACAGGCTCAAATAGAATTTCTTAAATAAAAATATTAATCAATTGGAGGCATTGATAAAGCCGGCTCATTATTCCGATCAATACCTTTTTCAAATTCAGCAGATGCAGCACGTGCTCGACCCGCATGCCATAAATGAGCAGCGAAAAAAAAGAATCCTAAACAGAAATGTGATCTTGCCAACCAAGTTCGCGGGTTAACAAAATTAACCGCATTAATTTCAGTAGCAACCCCACCAACCGAATTAAGACTACCTAACGGGGCGTGTACCATGTATTCAGCAGAACGACGTTCTTGCCAAGCTTGAATATCAGATTTTAACTTTGATACTTCAAACCCGTTTGCTCCACGTAAAGGCTCAAGCCAAGGAGTACGAGCATCCCAAAACCGCATTCTTTCACCTCCCAAAATGATCTCACCTCTTGGGCTTCGCATTAAATATTTTCCTAAACCTCTTGGTCCAGAAGCCGAGCTAACTACGGCACCAAGTCGTTGATCACGGACAAGAAATCTAAAAGCTTGAGATTGACTTGCTTCTGGACCAGTAGGTCCATAAAATTCACTTGGATAAACTCTATTATTGAACCAAACCATGCAACATGCGGTAAAAGACATTAATGAAACAGCAGCTAAACTATAACTCAAATATGCTTCTCCTGACCAAACAAAAGCTCGACGCACCCAACCAAATGGTTTAGTAAAAATGTGCCAAATCCCTCCAATAATTTCAAGTGCGCCAACCCAAATGTGCCCGCCAACCACATCTTCTAGATTATCGACCGATACAATCCAACCATCTCCGCCAAAAGGGGATTTAACTAAATAACCAAAAATCGTACTAAAATTTCTAGTAGGATGTTGAACTAACCGAACATCACCACCGCCGACACCCCATCTATCATAAATACCCCCGAATTGTGTTGCTTTTAAAACAAATAAAAAACAACCCAACCCTAAAACAATTAAATGATAACCTAAAATAGTTGTCATTCGAGTCTTATCTGACCAGGCATACTTAAAAAAATTGGATCTTAAAACATCGGGACCTTCTAAACTATGATATACACCACCAAAGCCTAAAACTGCCGATGAAATAAGGTGTAAAACTCCAATAACAAAATAGGGGTACCTATTAAGAATTTCACCACCTGTAACAACACCATACCCAAGACTTGCTAAGTGAGGTATCAAAATTAATCCTTGTTCGTATAAAGGCTTTTCCGGAATGTAATGTGAAACCTCAAAAAGTCTCATTGCACCACACCATAAAACCATCAAGCCTGCATGGGCAACATGAGCACCTAATAATTTACCGGATAGGTTTATTAGACGCGCATTACCCGAATACCAAGCAAATCCCGTGTTTTCTTGTGAAAAAATCATTTTTATAATGCGTTCCCTCGGGGTAAAACTTCTTCTGGAAACACAAAATTTTCGTGCGGCTGATCTGCAGCCGACATCCATGCTCGAATTCCCTCATTTAATAAGATATTTTTTGTATAAAAATTTTCATATTCAGGATCAGAGGCAGCACGTAATTCCTGCGATACGAAATCGTACGCACGTAAGTTTAATGCTAACCCGACAATTCCAATTGAAGCCATCCATAATCCTCTAACGGGAACAAAAAGCATAAAGAAGTGTAACCACCGCTTGTTCGAAAATGCAACACCAAAAATCATCGACCAAAATCGATTTGCCGTCACCATTGAATACGTTTCTTCGGACTGAGTCGGGTTGAATGCGCGAAATCTATTTGCCGAATCTCCGTCTTCGTACAATGTATTTTCAACTGTTGCTCCATGAATCGCACTTAATAACGCCCCACCTAAAACACCCGCAACACCCATCATATGAAATGGGTTCAATGTATAATTATGGAAACCTTGAAAAAATAAAATAAACCGGAAAATACCGGAAACTCCGAAAGATGGTGCAAAAAACCACCCAGATTGCCCTAACGGGTAAATTAAGAAAACCGATACAAACACAGCGATTGGTGCTGTAAATGCAATTGCATTATACGGCCGAATTTGAACAGCCCGTGCAATTTCAATTTGTCGTAAGCAAAACCCAATTAAGGCAAGGGCCCCATGTAAAGCAATAAAATTCCAAAGGCCACCCACTAAAAGCCAACGTGTAAACGAGAATCGAGCCTCGGGACCCCATAATAATAGTAGTGAGTGCCCAACACTATTAGCTGGCCTTGCCACAGCTGCTCTTAAAAAGTTACAACCTTCTAAATAGCTTCTTGCAATTCCATGTCTATACCAACCAGTAACAAACCTCGTACCTACAAACCACCCTCCAAGTGCTAAATAAGCACATGGAAATAACAATAACCCTGACCAACCTAAAAAAATAAATCGATCCCGCTTTAACCAGTCGTCTAAAATTTCAAAGAAAGAACGTGATTGTTGTGTTTGCATTATAGAGCTGCATTTGTACAGACTTTATAAAAATTAACTTCAAGTAGAGATTTAATTAATTTTGCTTTTACAGCTAATTGTGATTTTAAACTCAATTTTTTAGAATCTTCTAATAAATTTTGTGCTTCAACCTTTGACTTTTCTAATAACTTTAAATCTTTGTTTTTAATCGTATCTTCAGTAATTGCCGATTCACAAAGAATAATAACAGTATCATTCTGAACCTTTACCAAGCCGAATAACACTCCAAACTTTCGTAATTTATCAATATAAATTATTCCACTTTCAAAAGATCTTATTAATGGGCAATGGCCAGATAAAATACCAAAGTTCCCTCCTGCGGATGGAACTGAAATCGACTCGGCCTCGGCTTTGAAAAATACTTGACCAGGCCTTAAGATTAAGACTTGCATTAAACAATTTTTGGTGGCTCACGAAAAATAACCGCAAAAAATAAGATTAAGAGCAACCCAATTAATAAAAACGAATAAATTAAAGTGTCCATTTTTTAACGACGGGTTGTAATGTCTCCAATTTTATCAAATGCCCCAAATTCAATTTGTTCTTCTACTTGCGGATCTATACCTGAAAAAACGTCCCGAAATAATGTCCGAGATCCATGCCAAATATGACCAAAAAAGAAAAGTAGAGCAAAACATAAGTGCCCATATCTAAACCAGGTTCGGGGACTTGCTCGCATAATACCGTCGGAATTTTTAATATCGAAATCAAAAATTTCACCTAGTTGCGCTTTTCGGGCATATTCCCGAACTAGTTTTGGCTCTGAAAAAGTTGTTCCATCTAAGCGTCCTCCTAAAATTTTAACTCTAACTCCAGTTTGTTCAATTGAAAATTTTGACTCTGCCCGACGGAAAGGAATATCAGCTCGAATAAATCCTTCTTGATCAACTAGCAAAACTGGAAAGTTTTCGTAAAAAGTCGGCATACGTCGAACGACCAGCTCCCGGCCAGCTTTATCAAAAAATGTCGGATGCCCAGCCCAACTAATTGCCCTGCCATCTCCGCCATTCATTGGCCCAGCACGAAATAAACCACCCTTTGCTGGATTATTACCAATATAATCATAAAATAATAATTTTTTCGGTATTTCATCCCATTTGGCACCTGTCTTTATTCGCCGATTAATTTCTTGAGTAAAAAATGAACTATCCCATTCGTAACGCGTAGGTCCGAATAATTCAACTGGAGCAGTTGCTGACCCATACCACATTCTACCTGCTACTACAAACGCCGCCCAAAAAACATGAAGTGGCCAAATTTCTCACGAATAATTGGCTCATCCCGAACCGTACGTGCACCTATTAAACGCATACGGCTCTTCAAAACTTGTTGAACTTTAAATACGGTTAACCTAATTTATAACAACCAATCTTAAATTTTCGTTTACTTAGATTTTTCTTATTTACCAGATTTCTTTTTTTTTGGTGCAGTCTTTTTTTTAGCCTTAAATGTACTTTTTGCTATATTTGTTTTTTTAGACTCTAAAATTTGCATTTCACGCTTCCGCTCGGCAAGTTTACTTAATAAGACTTTTACGTCAACAGGACAATCTGGATTAGAGGATTGAAAATCGCTCATCCACGCAATCGATTTCCACGGAAAGGTTTGTGCCTCATCAAGAGGTAATTCCCATAACGAAGTAGTAAGCAGACCTGGCCTGTTTAAAACTTCAGAAATTTTAGCAATTTCCGAGGCATGCTTGCGGGCAAATTGACGAATTTTACCGTCTAAACCACATTTTTTAAAAGCATCTTTCAACATTGCAACAGTTAAGTACGCAGGATTTTCAGTTCCTGTTATAACCGGACCAACTAAAACATAATACGAAGGGTCAATATTTTTAAGTGCACCTCCTTTTTGTATAAGTTGATATATTGCAATAGTCGAATCTTCTAAAGTAACTGGATATCCCTTTTTTTTTAACAATCTTTGGACTTTTTCGGAAACCGCATCGGAATCCATTTTTCTCTCTAACCGCTCATCAGCAAACCGAGGCACCTTATGGTCGTACATTTCAGCTTTTTTTAAAAGAATATCAAATTTTGTTAATCTTGGTTTCATTTTATTTTTTGTTTTTTCTGCTCTATTAGTCACTAGAGCCAATACAATAACGAGGGATTCTATTCGCCCAACTGGTAAATTGTTGATTATTTTATTTGTTCCGTATTAATTACAATTTATCTAAACCTTCATACAATTGTAGTATTTAAGTTTTGATAAATCTAAAAATTTTCAAGTTTTTGCTTATTTCTAAGCTCTTAGATTTTTTCAACTAATTAAAAAAGATGTACTAAATCTATGTATAGTTGCTATAAATTCATATTTGCACAGCGGGTCACTTTTAGTTCAATTCAATGACTCTACATTTTTGTATTTCATATTCAGCAAAAATCTTTAATTGCATAGGTAACATAGCTGCGTAGTCATGTACCTAAAGATGCTTCCACTTTCGAAAAGTGGGGGCTCATTATAACCCTACAAAACTCAATTTTGGCATTTAGCCTAACCCTTAAAAATCATTTTTTTCTATCGCTTAGCATATCAGCTAAAACTTTACTTATCCTGCTATTTTTAACTAGTTCCTTTCGGATTATAATTTTGTAGAGAATATTAATTGTTATACTCTTCAATAGTTAATTTTTATTTTTATTATCATTTTATTAATAAATAATGTTACAAAACAGAATTCATTTAATTACCTAATCTAGATAAGGAAATATTAGGATGCATTCCCTAATTCACATACACTTGTGAACTATATGAAAATTAGCACTATACTCGCACAGCAGCAATTGAACTCGATAAAACTGTCTCAATATTACCCATTTTTAAAGCCAAATACAATCGTAACGGCGGTCGAACATTAATATGGAATAATCCACTTAAAATGCCAACAATACCAGCAGCGATATGATGCGAAGCAATTCCTCCAACATTTTGCGGGTCAAATCCTTCAACACCCCACAACGGCTTGACTTGTTCGACACGACCATGTAAACTATACAAGTCTGAAACCCATATACCTGGACCAAACGTAATATGTAGTAAACCAAATAAAAAACATAATACACCTGCTAGAAATAAATGGATACCAAATATTCGCGGCAAATCTAAACCTTTATCAAAAATTTCAAGGTCAAAAAAAGTCCAATGCCAAACCGCGGCTAAAAATAGTAACCCAGATAAACCAATATGTGCAGCAGCAACCAGTTCAAAGCTCCATGGAGACCTGTTATTATCCGCAACTAATGACCAGTTTGCCCATGAACTAATAACACCTAACCGTGCAATAAAAGGTAAAACGAAAAGACCTTGTCGCCAAATCGGGTTTAAAACAAAATCAGATGGGTCAACAATTGACAATTCAAAAAATGCCATTGAACCTGCCCAACCGGCAACTAAAGCCCTATGCATCAAATGGACTGCTAAAAGACGCCCGGGATCGTTAAGAACAACTCTATGCGCTCGAAACCAAGGTAAACTCATAATTCATTTAATACTGAATTTAATTCAGTAAGAAGGCCAAATTTGGGACCTCGAAAAGGTTGAAATTTTCTTGAAATTTCTGATCCTGAAAACTTTTCAGATTTTTTTGAAAATATATTAAAGTATGAATATTGTTTAGATGACCGGAAAAAAGTTGCTTCTAGTTTTAAACGTTTTTGAAACTCATCAAATTGATATCTTTTCAATGTTAACATTAAAAAAGGTAAAATTTGAATAAATAGCCCGATCCAGATAATAATTAAATTAAATGCTAAATTCATACAATATCAAAAACGGGATTCTTATTTCTAAGAATCCTCGTTGTAAGTTTTTATGCTAAATCAAGAGGAAACGAGTGTGCATTTCGCTCGTGAATTACTTCCATTCCAAGATTAGCGCGGTTAATTAAGTCTGCAAACGTATTAATTGCACGTCCGTTTGAAGCTAAGATTGACTGATTAAAGTTGAAACCATTTAGGTTAAATGCCATTCTTGAGATTCCTAAAGCCCTAAACCAGATACAAATTACAGGAAAAGCTGCTAAGAAAAAATGTAACGATCGAGAATTATTGAATGAGCCATATTGAAACAGAAGACGTCCGAAGTACGCGTGTGCTGATACAATTGAATATCTTTCAGTTTCTTGTCCAAATCGGTACCCTAAATTCGTTGACTCGTTTTCAGATCTTTCTGCTAATAACGTTGAAGTTACTAATGACCCGTGCATTGCGGAGAATAAAGATCCACCGAAAACACCTATAACACCCAACTGGTGGAATGGGTGTAATAAAATGTTATGTTCGGCCTGAAAGACAATCATAAAGTTAAATGTTCCACTAATTCCTAAAGGCATTCCGTCTGAAAATGAGCCTTGACCAATTGGGTAGACAATAAACACTGCTGCTGCAGCTGCTACAGGAGCACTGTATGCTACTGCAATCCACGGCCGCATTGCTAATCGGAACGAAAGCTCCCACTCTCGACCTAAATAACAACAAATTCCGATGAAAAAATGAAGAACTACCATTTGGTATGGACCTCCGCAATATAGCCATTCTGATAGACTTGAAGCCTCCCATAAAGCATATAAGTGTAGTCCAATTGCATTTGACGTTGGTACAACTGCACCTCTGATTTTCCCCGTCGGTTGCCCTTCGAGGTACTTGTAGTCAGCAGTAGCCTCTTCTTGCTACTACTCTACTCCGAAACCGTGCTTGAGACTTTCACCTCACACGGCTACTGAATAAAGACAAAAACCTTTTATCTTTATCCGCCAGAAGTGGGCTAAATTTATCGTTTGTGATAAATCCGAATAATTGTTTTGTTTCATTTTTCTATCTATTTGTCTTGAGATTATTTTTAACACTGTGAGGCGCCATGAAACCTTTTTGTAGATATATGAAACATATTTATTCTTTATGATTAGGATTTCCCTAACCCATTTGCTTTTTCCGGCATCCCTAATAGTACCATCTCGTCTACTGACTAACGGGCTCGTTTACACAACCGCAGCATAGTACTATTTTCATGAGTTTCTAAAAATTTTATTGTGAGAGTACTTAGATTCTAGCTATATACCGCAGCAACACCCTAATAATGGGTCATTTATCTGACAAGACGCACTAACCGATACGTCCTTCTGTTGCTTCTCCACACGATCCTCGCAGCTTTATCGGCTAAGACGGGAGGTGCCAAGTCCTACTTAAGTCTGTCGCTTTCGAGGTTTTCAAGGATTCCTCGTCCACTTTCGGTCCTTCTGGGATACGCACAACGATACCTCTACGCTAGTTTGCCTGCTCTAATCATATACCTCAATTCTGACAACCTTTGCTATTATAATCTCGCGCGAATTCATGTATTTCGCAGTACCAAGGTAAATCACAGGTCCTTGCCTATGCTAGCCAGATTCCGGGTCAGTTTTAGCCGGGCGCCTTTTTCATGACGCATAAATATTTTCTTTGAGCTGAAGACACACCTTCAAACTCCCCTGCTTTTCCGCACGATATTTACGATCAAAGCGTTATAGCGTGGGTCCCATCACACGATTATATTGTTCCCATATAATAAAGATCCAGAAACGGGCTCTCGAATTCCATCAATATCTGTTTCAGGTGCAGCAATAAAAGCAATAATGAACACAACTGTTGCAGTTAATAACCTTGGGATCATAATAACACCGAAAAAACCAATAAAAATTCGATTGTTCGTAGAAGTAATCCATGAAGCGAAACGAGACCATAGAGATGAACGAAGTGATTGCGTAATTTGCATTTGCTTAATTTTATAAGGGGATTATGTTTTGATGATATTACATTTTCATGCAATTATTTATAAAACACGACCCCCGAAAAATAGATTTATTATGTTTCCGTTAAATTGTATAGCCATCTCTAATTACGTAACAGATTATTTTTATTAAATTTTAATCAATTCTGTCGATTTTTTTAATTATACTGATATCTAAACTTAAGAACTCGTTATACAAAAAACACCTCATCTAGGCACCTATAACTTTGATATTTCCAGATACGTAAATTTTATAAGCATCTCCAATTACGTAACAGATTATTTTTATTAAATTTTAATCAATTCTGTCGATTTTTTTAATTATACACCTAAAAAATTTATCAATACAAAAATAAGCAAGAACACAAACAAAATACATGAGTATGTAATCCTCTTCCGGACCAACTACCTTACGTGAAACTTTTTTAAGATCCTGATAATCTCAGTAAATAGCACTACTTTCGAGTATTATTAGAATGGCCGTAAAGAGAGGTGTATATATAAACTTTCGAACATTCGACTAAATTTTCAAAAACTTTACTTTTTATATTATTTAAACATAAATATTTTGACATATAAATTTAAAAACTGTTTATACAGAAAACACCC
>JACKZZ010002671.1_pt1 | contig 30398 bp, 46 predicted proteins | sample 8027871 | NCBI WGS metagenome assembly JACKZZ01 (sample SAMN15724774, study PRJNA655200) | protist metagenome | isolation source: fluorescence activated cell sorting (FACS) single amplified genomes of... | place: USA: West Boothbay Harbor, Gulf of Maine | collected 2000-07-19
ACTACACCGAAACCAATATTTTTAAAGATGAGTATAAGGAAAACGGAATTGTAATTGGTTGCGATTTGAATAGAAAATTTTTCGCAAAAATTACGATTGAAAATAATATAATAAAAAAAGTAAGTTAACAAAAAGGATATAAAAAAATATGATTACATTAAAAGAATTGGTAAAAATACAAGCCGTAATTGACAATAGAGCCATTGCAAGCGATACACTCGAAACTTTAGAGAATAAATATTATTATTCAAAGTCTAAAGGGGTTAATATTAAAATAGGTGATATGCATATCGACCATTTTTTGAGATCTTTAAATTTACAAGATGATCATAGGGATGATATTGACATCAAAACGGCTAAAATAATTGTAAAATTAAAACAACAATTAAGAAAAATAAAAAAACTTACAAGTGAAAAAATATGAGTAGTTTAAATTTTTATTTTTACGTAATGATTTTATTTTTAATAATGATTACAATAATAACAACCTAAAAAGGATATAGAAAAATGGATACATGGAAAGACAAATTTGTCAAATTAGTCAATAAAATCAACAAAAAAAGAGGGTGGTCTAGTGACGATATGAACCCTTTTTTTTATCAAATAAATTTGTTAAATTTTAGCAATGCAAAAACATTACGAGAATATAAACAGCAAATGAAAAACAAAAAATAATATGGATATGACAATAAAAGTAATTTTAATTTATGGGTTTATTGCGATAGCTTATGAATTTTTAAAAATTAAAATAACAAAAAAAGAAAGCGAGGAATAATGCCAGATCAAACTAAAGATGAAATAAGATTGGTCCAGGAAATAAATAAAGCACGAGAATATGAAAGGAAAAAAGTAAAGAAAGAAATAGAAGAGGAAATACAAAAAGAAAATGAAGATTATTTAAAAGAAATACAAACTAAAATATGAGTAAACAAGAATTGAGAGCATTACAAAAAGAAATGCTTTTAAATATTTTGAGTGCTAAAGGAATAATTTACACTCATTACAAAAACAAACAAATAACAAAGGATATAAAAAATGTTAAGCAAATACGAAACATGGATACAGACGGCACAATCTAACGAAACTATAACCTATCACGAGGGTTATTTGGCTAGAGATAGATTTTACGATAATGAAACAAGGGATATAGCAAATTTGTTTATGAGATTAGCAGAAGGAAACAATGTTGTCTTATATCAAAAACGTATGAAATATGGATCTACAAATCATGATCCTATCTTTAAATACATAGCAAAAAAAATCTAATCTTTATTATCTGGGGGTATAACATCTGTTATATCCTCGGATACATCAATCATATTATCAGTATTATCTTCCCATGAAATTGTCATTTTGGAATCTATATTTTGTTTGATAGGTTTATTATCACTATATAAATCGGATACCTTTCCTGCAATCCATTGGATAAATTTTGTTTTCTCACGAATAAATAAAATTTCTTGTGGAGATTCAATTTCTTGATAGCTAAAAACTTGCAACAGTTTATCTATTAGAGTTTGGATACCTAATTTTCTAGCTTCAGTAATTTTAGCTTCTAACTCTGGATTTTTTTTTAAGTAATTGTAAAACTTCGCTAAGCTGTATGGATACTGCTTTTCCTGTATTATCTCTGTAAGGGTTAATCCGTTTACCAATTTTTCGCAAATGGTAGATAGATTTTCCTCGGATATTAATTCTTGGTTTTGTTTTGGTGTAATAGTATTCTTTGATTTGTTCATCTGTATAGTTCCTAAATTGTATTAGTTTGGATAGTTGTCTTATTCTTGTTTCATCTGTGTAGCTAGCTTTATTAAATTTATCAAAGTTTTGATAGCCATGATATTTACACTTGAATAACTTACCACCAGATAGTGGATAGCCTTTCATTCTACATGGTATTTTTAAACCTAATCTTAAACCAGCTCTAGTAAAACCTTGACAAAATACTTTTTGCATTGGTCTACCTACCATTATTTATTCTCCCAGGGTTTAATTCCATTCCTTTTATTATACTCAACCTTTGCTCTATATCTTGGATTAGATTGTTTTTTTATTTTGGACAGTGCTGCTACAATTTTATCCCCATTAACATACGTTGCTTTGCTATCTCGTTCATCATCTTCTTTTTTTTGAATTGCTAATTTACAAAAATATACATTAACTTTTTCATCCTTTAATTCATCTATAGGTAGCTGTGATAACTCATGTATAATCTTATCCTTATCCCCTGCAAAACCTTTAACTATTTTAGATATATTATTAATGGATAATGTTTCTTCTAATGTAGTCGTAAAACGGCTATCTTGTGTAGGTTTAACGTCTATCTGGGTTGGCTCATAAAGTTTTTCAGTTCTTAAAAACATTTCATTAACAATATAAGTTTTACCAGATCTACCTCTAATAGATTTAACAATATTTAATTTATTAAGAGTTTCTAGGCAGGATTTAATAGTGGTCCTGCAAAGTCCAGTATCCTTATGAATTGTTTCATGTCTTAACCCTGCTTTGTATCCATTCTTTTTCCAGGCATATTTCATTACAGATAGAAATACATTTAGACAGTGTGATTTTCTCTCCCCCTCTACAATATCAAGATGATGATACAGTTTATAAGTTATATGTAGAAATCCTCGTGTTGTGTTCATTACTTATCCTTTCTTTTTGGTGATTGACATTTTTCTTTATGATTTTCGTGAAATTTTCTTAATTCTATTACCCATTGATCTTCACTCATTATCTGAAATTTTGTCTGACGGCTACGTATACGTTTGATTCTAAAGGTTAGGTTAGTTGGTGTCAGTTCTTTATAGAACACTAAAAAGCAGGGTATATTTAAGCGACTAGCGATGATCTTTGATAGGGTTGTAGCCTTCCAGGTTTGACCTTTATCATAACACGTCTCAATTATAGCTAATGGTTCATAACAATACATACAACACTCAACAGCATCAACATCGATGTAAGCAATTCCGTCATATTTGCGATGAAAATCTGAATACTTGCCATTACTGAAAGCATAAATATCTCTAGCCATTTTTTAATCTTTCTTTTAAACTTTGTATTTCAAAATCTTTTAAGTTCATATGCGTTTCAAGATCATCTATTATTTTTTTTAATTTATCTATTTCTTTTTTTAATTTTTTAACTTCTTTAGGATTTACTTCATCAAAAATTCCAGAATATGTCATTTTTCAAATATTATTTTTTTAACTACTGATCTAGGATAAGCAGTAATATTGCCAATTGATAATTTATTCTCATCAAAAGTAAATGAAGTAAAAATCTTAACTACTTTAGAATCTTTATAATATAGGTAGCCAATATCTTCGCACCAACTGTAGCTAAAATCATCAACATCTTTTAGATCGTCATACCATTGGGAAGATGAGCAAATATCAACCCAAATTACACGCACCTTTTTATATGGTAGTTTTTTCTTATTCATTTTTCTCTCCGTTATACAATTAAAATTATCCGTTGACAACTACTTAAAATCACTGTAATTGTTAGAAAAAAAAGCGAAAGGAAAAATGGAAAAAGATAAAATAAAAAAAGCATTTTCAATATATAATGGTGGTGAAGGTTTAGATCATTGGTCTTATTCTTCTACAAGCACACCCTTTGCAAAAAATTTATTAGGTTATAGTTTCCCACAAGAGATTAGAAGGAAGTTTGCATTTAGATACAAAGCTAACTTTGGAAACCTAGTTAACAATGTGGTCCAGAGAATGATCGCAGATGTAATTTACAAATCAAAAACAATTAAACAAGATGAGTTTACAGAAGAAGAAAGAAACTATCAAAATTGTTTCGCAGCAGAATTAGAATTAGTAAATAAAAATCCACCAGTAGACGCAAAAGATAAGTTTGGTAGAGAAGCTATGTTGAAGTTTGCCGAAGATTGTATTCCAATTACAAAAAAGGTTGTGCAAGATATTATTGGTAAAGAAAAATTAGTTTGCGAAAGGTATGTTGAACTAAAAGAATTTGACATGATCAAGCCTGCTATTGGTCGTATAGATTATGAAAGCAAAACAAAATTTATAGAATTAAAAACTAAACCACCTAATTTAAGAAAGGTTAAAGGTAAAGAAGAATGGAATATGATCACACAAGATCTACCAACTGAACCTACACTTGAAAACCTTACACAGACTTCGTTCTACTACATGGCAACAAAGAAGATACCTTATTTAGTATACGTTAATGATAAGGATTATATTATCTTTGATCAAAGTCATGAGTTGATGAAGGCAGACCATTTGCAATATCTTTATAATAAAATGATTGATAAAATTTTATTATGGGAAAAGATGATTATGTTTTGTGAAGGCAACATAGAGAAGTTAGCTTTGATGTGTGAGCCACCAGATCTTAATCATTTCTTTTACTACAAAGATTTAGCAGATGAACAAAAACAATTAATAACCAAACTATGGGGAATAAAATATGAGTAGCGAAAAAAACAACATATACAAAATGGGAAACAAAAATATGAAAAAAAATATATATCAAAAGTTACACGCAGCTTGCATTAATGCAGGGGGTGTAAAAAAAGCAGACAAAGTATCTGGTATGAGATTTAACCCCTTACTCCACGATGCCGTACAAGAAGTTGCAACACAATCATTGTTAGATCAAGGTTTATATGTAACTTGTAATTACTTAACTGAAACAGTTGAATCTAGAAATATGGTTATGTGTGTATGTACAATGAGAGTACATGACATCGATGATCCAAAAAGTTTTATTATTGTTGACGGATGTTCAGCTCTAGGCAAAATGGATCAATTTGGAACTGGTAACGCAATGTCATACTCACGAAAGTATGCGTTCTTAAATCTTTTAAATTTAAAAACTGGAATAAAAGATGAGGATGGTTACGCAGCTACATCATTTGAAAAAAATTCTTCAGAGCCATCTGTAGAACCTACATACACAGATAACGATGTGAATGTAGAGGAGATAAGCAAAAAGATACTAGCGACTACAACTGACAAACAATTGTTTGCAGTTAAAAAAGAAGTTAGAGATCAAGTGCTTCATCTTAAGGATAATAACTTCAAAGCCTACGAACAGATCAGAGATTTGTCTAGTAAGCATGAAGTCAAACTAACAAATAATCAACAGTAGTTGATATAACCAAGGAGAAAATATGGATAATCAATCCGAAAAAATATACATCAACCTAACCAAGAACCCAGATTGGAAGTCACCAGAAGATAAACTTCCTATTTATGTTGGTCCAAAAAATATGAAACATCCAGATAAAAACTGGACCATTGGAGTAAACATTAATGGTAAATGGTATAACCAAGCTGCGTTCCCATCTAAAGATCAAGATGGAAAGTTAAAAGCTGGTGAACTTACAATAATTTTAACACCTAGTGGAGCAGGCAAATCTAGTAATAATAGTTTTGCAAGCGAACCAAAAGATGCTAATAACGAATATACTTTCTAATTAGTTAGAATGTATCAAGCAGGGTGGGGTTTTTTTCCCTTTCCGTTTTCCCCACCTTGCTTAAAAAAAGGATTTTATAATGTCTGATAACATAAAAGAACCACCACACTATACTGCCAACAAAATTGAACCTATTGATTTTATAATTGCAAACGATTTTAATTTCTGTGAAGGCAATGTAATTAAATACATTTCTAGATATAAAAGAAAAAATGGTATTGAAGATCTTAAAAAAGCTAAACAGTATATAGATTTTTTAATCAAAAAAGAAGTTGAAAAAGGTACAAAAGAATGACAAAATATATTCGAATCAAGAACGGAGAATGTAGTTTTACTATAATCGAAGAGTTTGATTCAATAGAGAAGGCTGCTAATAGTTCCAATGAAGGAACAAATGCAGAAGTAAAAATTGAGAATGTTAAACTCGATTTTACAACAGTGAAAAAGGAGCATGATGGAAAACATCAAAATGCGTCTGCAGAAGCTAAAGGATCTTCAAGCGAAGAAACACAAGAAGTATCTAGAAGCCAAGCACAAAGCAAATAAGTATCAAAAAGATTCTTATAGATTGTTTTGGAAAATAGAAAAGACGCAAGAACAGTTATTGTCAGCTAAATAGATAATAACTTAAGGTTGAAAAAAAACGAACATAAACTGTAGGGGATCTATGACCATAAATATAAGCCAACACTATAATACGCACAAAAAAAATTTAAACCAGAATCACTTTGTCTACAAAGTTAAGAAAGCATTCTACCTTCTAACAAACCAAGAAGAAAGATTATATGAGGTAGGGTTTTCAGAGGGGTTTTTATATGCAGCAGAATTGCTACAACAGAAACCAATAATAGATAGCAACAATAAAAATAAAGTTGGTATCAAATATAAGAATGCAAACATAGAAATTGTTTCTAAACTTGTAGATAAAGTGTGTCAAAAATATACTGTTAGCAAGCACGATGTGTTTAGCAAAGGTAGAACTACAGATGTAGTTAGAGCAAGAAGCATTGTCTACAATCTTTTACATGAAGAATACAATGTAAGTGTATCTTCAATGAGTAGAGTGTTTAACCAAGATCATACAACAGTATTACATTCTCTTAAAAATAAAATAGAGAAGAAACGATATTGGAATCCTGGTAATACTATTTGGGAAGAGTTTGAAGATTTAAGAAGAATTACTTTTTAAATCCAGACTTCATATTCTTATAAGCCTTGGAAGTAATAGTTGATTTCTTTTTAGTATTCGAAGTACCAGATTTTTTTTTCTGGTTGATATTATAATACAAACCTTTCTTTGCTACTTTACCAGTAGCCGTCTTGTGGTAACCTTTTTTCATGTTGCTCCTTATGTTGTTTAATGTTTAACTCACAATAATTGTCAAAGCAAGAACCTTCTTTACCATCATGACAAAAATATTTTTTCTTTGCAGTAACTATCCATCCACCCATATTACTCATGAGCTGCTTCTTACAAGTTTCGCAAACACCACAAATTAATATATGTTCTTTAGGTTTAACCCAACCTTTTTTTTTCAAACTAACACTTCCATCTTCTTCTAGCTTGTCTTATTCTAGAGTTAGGATCGTTTCTTGTTTTAGCAGAAGAATTTTTAAGTTGTCCAGCTGATCTTGCACAATAAGATTTTCTACGTTTAGCAGCCTTTGATCCTGCTTTAACTTTACCAGTAACTGCAGTTTTTAATTTACTACCAGGATTGGCTCTTCGATATGCTTTAACACCTTTAGATGTCATGCCAGCTCCAGACTTTGTTGGTCTGTAGTTTGCGTTCTTACCTTTAGTGGTTTTTCTTATAGCCATTTTAATTTGCTAATGGATTATCACTTAATTCTTTTAGTTCTTTAATTTGATTTTTAAGAAGATTAACTTCTACTTCTAATATTTTGCTTTGTTGTATCAATGTTGCAATATTATTATTACTATCATTAATAGAAAACATATTTGTGTTTATACTTTCTTGTATGTTTTCATATCGTTCAACCAATATAGCTTGTTGTCTTTCAAGACCAGATGTATCAACTTTTTTTTGAGAAGATAGTTGATTTATAGTTGCTTCCATCTTTGCAAATTTAGAATAGAACGTACCAGTAGATCCTATCAATCCTAGGATTACCATGATTACACCAATGTTACTTTTTAATTTATCCATTCTTTAATACCTGCAATTGATTTATCAAATCTTGACGTTCTTGTAAAATAGTATTTAACTTAATTCTTCTTTTTGCAATAGGATCATTTTGTTTATATTCTACTAAATCTACTTGATAAATAACTCTATTATCTGCAATATTTATTTGGTTATCGTATATAATTTTGTTGTCATAAAATGGAATATTATATTCTTCTAATCTATTATCAGATGTCATTACTTTTATTTTAACTAAATTTTTTAATTGTAAATTTTTACCTATATCTTTAACCTTCTCATCAATTTTTTCTAACACGTCATCAAGAGAAACAATTTTTGTTTCTTTTTTTTTTATCTCTTTTTCTTTTGGTCCAGTAGCAGTTTCTACAGATTTAGATTCATTGGTTGTTTCTTTTGCAGTTTCTTTAGTAGGCTCTTCAGTTATCTCTTCTTTAATCTCTTCGGCTATCTCTTCTTTAATATCTTCTTTGATTTCTTCTTTTTGTTCTACAACTTCTTCCATAAATTCTTCAACCATTTCTTCCATAACCTCTGGCTCTGGTGTTTTTTCTGGCATAGATGCTATCTCTATAAACTCTTCAACTATTTTAACAGGCTCTTCAAATGCTTTTGGCTCTTCAAAAGATTTAAAATCTTCCATAACAATTTTATCTTCTATTTTAAAATCATCAAAAATTTTTTCATCTATTATTAGATCTTCTTGAATTTGATTTTCAATCTCCTCATCTAATTGAAACACTTCATTATTATAAGTTAAAGTAATATATGGATCTCTAACATCTGCAGATCTATGACCATCTAATCCTCTGGTATCAGTAAAACCTATACCCATTAATAGATCGTAGTTAGTACTTGTGTTTGGATTAATAACAATAGTGTTTTCTACATCATGTACTGTACCTCTGGAAGCCGTGTAATCTTTTGTTTGAGTAATAACACTACCATTATCAAGTGTTACTGATTGTCTAATATGAACTGTTTGATTGTTATACCAATGAAATATTTCTGCACCTGCTGTCATATTAAAACCATTTTCTTTTAATGCTTCTGTATCTGGAGTATGAGTGACTTCTGTTGTATGCTCCATGCCATTCCAACCAGCTAAATCGTTTGGTGCGTGCCAACTGTTAACAGGATTATTCCATGAGCCATCTGTAAAGTCTTGGCTAATTAAATTATCTGTTGTTATTTCTTCTGCTTTTAAACCTACAGAATTAGAAAACCATGATAATAAAAACCAAAGTAAAGCACCTAATACTAATATTAATTTCATTAAATACTTTCACCTTCTGTGCAAGTAAAGTTAACATATATTTGTTTGTTATTAACATCGTCTTTATGAATAGTTTCTAAAAGAATAGCTGAAGCATTATAACCAGTTAACATACAATTTTTAAAACTACTGTATGTTTTATCATTAGTAACAGGTTGCATACAAGTCATTTCTAATTGACTACATAATACCATTGTCAAAATAAAACTCATTTTTTATTATGTATATCTACTATCTCAACTTTTTTAATAGTTAAGTCTGGATATTGTTCATCTATCTTTTTTTTAATTTTTAAATTCTTAACATACAGATCATAATCTGGTCGAAGTTTACCATATTTTTTCCATGCGTCTTGAGCTGCTTTACCTATTTTTCCTTCATATGGACAAGGTGTTCCTGCGTGTTCCATACTAGCAAACACTCTTTCATCTTGGCAAAGAATTGCTACGGCAGCTACCTTCATTCCTAGTGAGTTAAGTTCTCTTGATAACTTTATTCTTTCACAGTTTTTATCTCTAAAAGATTTACCACCACTTAAACCAATACCAAAAGTTTGAACTCCAACAGATGCTCCAGCAAGGCAAACATCTGAACCAGAGTTAGTAACATTAGGTGCAGCTGCAGTAGGTGGTGCAGATTTTATATTAGAGTTTGATGTAGAGTTTGTTGTACTTGTAGTGTTTGAAGAACTACCATCTTGAAAATTAGTTGTAGAGGTTGAGGTGTATCCACCTTCGATTGCAGTATTACTTCCAGAAGTATTTGTTTGTGTGCTATCTGCAAAAACAGTAGATCCTATTAATGTGATCCACATTAAAACTAATAGTGTGTATGCAGTTGGTTTAATAAATTTCATTTAGCAACCTTGCCTTTATTAATACCTTTTTTAATAATATAACTTTGTGTACCATTAGCACCAGTATTAACTTCTTGTCTTAAGTTTTTAAAGATGTTCATTTCTTTTAAGTTCTTTTCTATTTTCTTTTTAAAAGATTCTAATACTTTATTATCTCTCATTTTATTTTTCTCTTTTTGTTTAGCAGCTTAACTCTTGATTGCCATAACCAAGAAGTAAACTTAACAGAATAAGTCTCAAGCCAAGAAAACATATCGTCTACTGAACTAAAGAATTTATAAAAGAATTTATCAATCATCTTCCTTGACCCAAATATCTATTAAGATTTTTTTGACGTTTCTCATTTTTATTTAATGATTTTTTATGAACTCCTGGTCCACGTTTTTTAGGTTTATCACGAGGAGTAAAGTGTGTGAACTTTTGTTTAGCCATTACTTTTTCTTCTTTTTATATTTAGGTTTCTTTTTCTTACCTGTTTGTTGAGATAACATTGTAGGTTTCTTTCTACTGTATTGTGATACCATCATTGTAGGTGCTTGATTACTCATATTATTTCTTTACTAAAGATCCACCAAAATACAACCCAATAATTGCAGACACTAAATTAGTATCTAATGGTGTGATGACTAAACTATTTGAAGATAGTGTTATCCATTTCATTACTTCTTTTTCTGGTATAAAGAAAAATGCAGGTTTAAATTCTAGATAACCTACAATTACACTTACATCTGGTTGGAATATAGGCATTAGTTTTGGCAATAATACTATAGCAAACACAGCAGTTAAGGCTATAATTCTTCTGGTCCACTGGAAACCTTTGTCTTTAAATTCTCTAGCTTCTGCGAAACCTTGTCTTTGTACATCAGCTCTAGCAATTAACATCTTTTGTTCTGCTTGTTTTGCTTTAATACTTTGTGACCAGATACTCATTACTCCACCGAGTACAGTAGAACCTAGCATTGTTATCATTTCAAATGGCATATATTTCTCCTATTGATTATCTATATTATATAAAACCTTATTCATATATAATTTTTACATTTAATTTTTTTTGTTCATTTGTTGTACCCCTATGAATAAGAGATCCTTTTCTTTTTCTTTCATAACCATCTTTACCTGTGTAATCTTTCTTTCTAAAGTTTTTAGATTTAACATCATAGGCTTTATATTCTCCAGTTGTTAAGTCTAATGTTACTATATCTACTGGTCCAAGACCACCTAAAGGTGTGAATACTATTATATTAGGATCTTCGGCAAGACGTAGTTGTGCAGTTAATTCTGTTTTTAAACCTACTACTTGATTTTTTCTGTTAGCCATTATATTTAAAGAAGCCTAACGCAGCAGCTAAAACACTACCAAGAATCATAAGCAACTTAAAACCACCCTTACTTTTATTTGCATATTCTTTTAATAAATTAATATCATAACTTAAATTTTTTATATCTTTATTCATATCATCAATTTTATTGAATAAAGTTTTCATTCGTTCAGCACAAAGTTTCTCATGGCTTGAAAGTCTTACCCCAGTAGTTTGTTCTGCATACATTTGCACTGGATTAACTTTTTTTCTAGGCATTATTTAACCAAGAAATAAGTTTTATTATTTAAAATATTTCCAGTACCACTTGCACCATTAGACCAACTGTCTAAATGAGGTGTACCAAAGTTTGCACCACCACCTGTACTAGCTTGATAATTTATTTGTTTTGGAAATAAAAATCCATTAGCACCTACACCTAAACCTGTGCTTGATGGGTCGCCTGTAGTTGATAAACTTTCTCTAAAACCAGTACCTGTTGTTACTGCTGACCAAGTATTATGTGTCCATAAGTTAGCTGACCAATGCTCATCATCACTTTCTTTTCTCACTTGTGGTCTAAGTATGTCTGAACTTGCATTTTTAAGATTTGTTGTATGACCTAAATTTGCTTGGGTATTACTATTGTAAGCAGTCGTAAAATCGTAACTATTTGCACCATCAGACGCATCTACTGAAATAGCTACATGAGGAATACTTGTATACATTGATGTTATAAATGCTCTCATTGCTGTCATTTGTGCAGAAGTAAAATTAGATTGTGTTCCATGATTGTAATAATCAATATCAACATAAGCTGTATTGTTTGGTGCACTTGTTACTTCCACACCACCAAAAGCTGTTATACTATTGCTACCAAAAGATATATTTTCTCCATAAATATCATTACCATCAGTATTACCTTGACCTAATCCAAGATTTAAAATTTTACCTAATCTGCCACTTTCATATGAAGTGTTAGTACCATTAGAACCACCATACATAGTGTCTTGGCAATCATTACTATTTATTCCACCAGTACCAAAATTAAATGAAACTAAAATCCAAGAGCCACCAGTTGTTGAACAATCAACTTTAACTTGGAAAGCTGAAGTGTTGCCATTAAGTGTTGTCCATAAAGTTTGGTGTCCAGTATATAATCCTGCAATATCAGACATTGTTCTAAATGCTTTAGCACTTGAAGAACCATCAAATGTAGGATTTGTAATAATACTAAATGCTCTATCTACTGTTTTAGTATTTGCTGTTGCTCGTAAAGTAAAATTAGAAGTTGTTGCTGAACTAACATCTGTTGGGTTGCCACTAATTACACCTGTAGATGAATTAAGAGAAGTACCTGCAGGTATTGAACCAGATTGAACAGAATAAGAAATTGTATCTCCATCTGCGTCTGTTGCTGAAACTGTTGCGTGTGTTCCTGTAGCACCATCTGAAATAGAAGCTAATTGACCACTAGCAGTTTGCCAAGTTGGAGAGGTATCTACATTAATTAATCCTGTTGCTGAACTTCCTGCTACTCCACTAGAAGAAGTAAATTTAATTTTATAAGGTTCTTGTGCATTTAAAAATGATGCTTTAGGTGCAACTGCTGTAACTTGTGTTGCATTATTAAATGTGGTTGTACTAGCATTAAATTGAGCTGAAGAACCAACAAAACCTATTGTTCCACCAGAAGTAAAATTTGTGCCAGTAATTACAAAAGTTGAGTTTCCCCCTGCTTGACTATCAACTTCTGAAACATCAACACTTGCAACTGTTGGTGTTGGTTCTAAAGTTGAAAAAGAACCTGCACTATTTCTACCCTCAAAATATCCAGTTGTAGTGTTGTATCGCCATTGACCTGCTGTAGAACCTCGCTGTGCTGTAGTACCACTAGCAACTTTAGTTCCTTCAGTACCAGTATCGCTTATGTTTTCAAATTTAAAGTCAGCAATATCTCTAGCTTTAGTCATGAGGATTAATCCTCGCTAGGTGTGTAGCCAGTTAATGCTGTAGCTTCTGCTTGTGATAAACCTAAAGCTAATAGTTTATTGTTACCACTTGCTTTAGCTGTAGCTTTAGCAATTTCAGCATTAGCTTTTGCTGTTGCTATTTCTTCATCAGTTGGCATTTCTGCTATTTTAGCATTAATGTCAGCTTCAGAAATAACTGGTGTATCTTCCCAATCTATTGAATTGTAATCTGATGCGTCTTGCATAGAAAAACTTGCATTAGGATTGATTGCAATAATTGCTTTTGATATATCTGCCATATTATACTCCTATTTCCATTGCTGTAATTATGTGAGGTACTCTTGCTGAAAAATTACCTGTACTCGTTGGTTGTCCAGAAGAACCTGCATAAATAGTATTAGTTCCACCATCTGCTACAAAAAATCTCATAGTGTATGTAATTGCTGAAGTAGTGTTATGTGTGTTATCAACATATTGACCACTTAAAGATTGTATATGTTCAGAACCACTATTATTATTTTCACTTGAAGAAATACCACATACATTACTACCACCTGTGTATGCTTCTTGTGCTAATTGAGTTGTTGCACCCCCACTTATTGCTCTTTGTGGGTGTATAACTGCACTTGGAGAGTTTCCACTTGATGCATAACCCCAAGCAGTTTGCATATGTAAAAGTATTTTATTAGAAGCACTTGTTGGTGTAATTGTAAGACTAACTAATTCTATATAACCATCACTACTTCTACTTTTTATTGTGTTGTCTTGATTATGTTTAAATTGTACTAATCCACCTGCTGTTTGTGTATGCCATGATGGGTTTGCACCAGAGCCACCAGTTTTTAATAATTGACCTGCTGTTCCTGCACCTAATCTTTGTAATCCACTTCCATCTCTGTAAAGTATATCACCTTGTGTTGTTAAAGTTGTTCCAACGTCTGTACCATCTGTACCATTAGTACCTGCAGAACTCATTTGTTCCCAGTAAGTACCATTTGATGTTGCGTTGCCTGTTGATGCTAGAATACAAACATAACTAGAACCACCAGATGAAACTACGTCATCTACTGCGTAAGCTGTGCTACTTACGTATGCACCCTTCCAGTTAAATTTTATTGAACCTAAATTAATTGTCGCCATGTGTTACTCCTTATACTTATTTTTAAATTGTTGCAACTAAATTTCCATTATTATTTACACTAAAAGTAAACCCACTAGCACTAAATAATACATCATCAAACGTGTCAAAAGTAGTAGAATCTATACTGTCTGCACCACCATTTGTAGTAGTTATAATTAATTGACCACTAGCATTTTTACTAAATCCATACACCTCTGCACTACTTGCGTTTCCTGGTTGGAATGTAGAAGCTGAAGTATTATAAACTAATACTTGACCATCTGCTACTCCAGCAGTTGAAACATCGTTTGCATCGTTAATACTAAAATTAGATAAAGAAAAAGTTCCAAAAGCAACAACCATTAAAATATCATTTACTGCAGCACCAGTTCCAAGAACTACAGAAGTACCTGTACTAGCTGTGTAATCTGAATTTGCTAACTTGATACCATTTAAGTATACGTCAATAAATCCTGCGTCATATGCTAAAGTATTTGAATTTGAATCTGCTCCTGTAAAAGTTGTTTGACCAGCAGTTGCTGTATATTCAAATCTATTTGCAGTTCCATTAACTGCCGAACCTGCTGCGATCCATCCACCAGAAGAATAAACTTTCATAGTGTTTGAAACAGTATCGAAATATAAATCTCCAAGATCTAATGCCGAACCATCTGGATCTACAGTTGGAGCTGATGATTGTGGTCCAAGATAGATATTTGCAAAAGCATTAATGTCTGCAAGGTTAGTTGCTGCAGTATTAATTGAAGCTATGTTTGTACCAACATTTGTTACATTAGTATTATTAGTTGCTACTAAATTTATATTTGTTTCATTTGCATTAACTGCATTTATATTTGTTGAATTTGAATTTACTGCAGATACTGCTGCACTTATTCCAGATACATTTGTAATTTCAGTATCTATTCCAGCTACTGTATTTATATTTGCAGAATTTGAATTGACATTATTAATATTAGTTTCGTTTGCAGCTACTGCATTAATGTTTGTACTGTTTGCGTTTACTGCATTAATATTAGTTTGATTTGAAACTGTAGGTGTTAGTTGTAACCATGTTGTAGTTGCAAGATCATAAACTTTCATTACATCATTAGTCGTATCAAAATATAAAGCACCATCACTTAAAGCATTGCCATCATTATCTACTGTTGGGTTACTTGATTTTGCTCCAAGATAACTGTCATCAAATAAATCAAATGATGCAGCAGCAGCAGAAGCACTTCCTGCAGAAGCCGTAGCACTATTAGCCGAAGCAGTAGCTGAATTAGCACTAGCCGTAGCAGAGTTAGCAGAATTAGTTTCGCTTGTTGCAGAATTAGTTTCGGAAGTTGATGCAGCACTTGCACTAGCCGATGCTTCACTTGCTTTTGTAGTTGCTATTCCTGCTTGCGTTGTAGCAGTTGTTGCAGAAGTTGTAGCCGAAGCTGCGTCTACCAAAAGATCCCATTTAGCTACATCTGCGTTAGAAGATATAGGTTGTGATCCAGTTGATGTGTGTGCAGTTTTACATAAATAAATATTGTTGTTTGAAGTATCTTTAATAATATCTCTAACAGCAAAAGTTGCTGAAGTTGACCAGTTACCTTTAAAAGTTCCAAGTTCTTGAGTTACAACAAGTTCACCAGCAGAATCAAAACCAAAAATTTTTCCAGCTCTATCAGTATCACCAATAGAAAATTCTGTAGAAGTCATTGTGTTTGTTCTTGATAATTTAATTGATCTATCTACTTCTTCTTGCAGTTGTTGTACTGCCATCATAGATCTGTCTAATCCTTCTTCATGACTTTCTGCAGGGAATGCGTCATTAGCAATATAATCAATAGATTGTGTTTGAGGTAATGCTCTTCTTAATACAACTGTTTCTGTAGCAGTTGGAATGTTACCAGATGTAAATACAATAGTTCCACCATTAGCAGCACCAGCACCTGTAACTGTATAGTGAGTAGTTAAAGTTTTAACTGTTTCAGTAGCTGAAGCATCCCTAATAATAACTTGAATATCTGCGTCTGCAAATATCTTAAAAGTATAGTTAAAGGTATCTAAAGTACCATTACCAGAATAGGAATTTTTTACTGTTGTCGATGATATTGTCATATGCTAAAAACCTTTAAACATTGATGATGGTTTAGTCAATAAATATTCTTGGTTATACTCTTTTTTCATTCTTTTTTCTACTCTTTTTAATGCTCCTGGAGACATAGTTTCCATCATGTTAAAACCTATTAAATAATCATATACTGTTTTAATGTAAAACAAATTCATAAAAGGTATGTTACTATTTACTGCTCTATATGCTGCTTTACCTGCTTTACCACCTTCTCCACGAATACCATAATTAATTGCTAATAATAAATCTGCTACAGTTGTTGCTCCTGGTCCAGCAAGACCAGCAATAATAGTTGATCCGTCTCTTTGTTCTTTAAATAAAACATCACCATATAAACCTAAACCACCACCTTGTAATAAAGCTGCCATAACTGTGTTCCATTTAGAAGGATCTCTTGGTTCTCTTCCTTTTAAAAAATCTTTTGCTGTCATTGAAGCATAACCTAATAAACCAGTTGTAACTATAGTTGCAACCATACCTCTTGCACCTCTACCTATATCTTGATTTGGTCCAGATCTCATGTAAGCTAAATCTCTACCAATTACTTTGTTAAAGATTGCAATAGGAAAACCTTTAAATTGACCAAGAAATCTAAATGCTTCTCCTAAAGGAGTACCTGCTAAAGTTCCTTGTGTCATTATTCCTTTAACTCTAGCATCTGGTTGAATTACTGCATATAAAGTTCTGTCTAGCATCATTCCAGATACTGAATATTTAAACTTTTGTTTTTCTATTTGTGCTTCTCTTGTGCTTAAATTTTCTATACCTGTAATTTTCTTTATATCTGCATCAGAAACTTGATCTAACAAACCTACGTTGATAAATTCCATACCATCTTCAGCAGTTTCCATAGCTGTTTTTCTTATTACATCCCATTTATTTGAATCAATATTATACTTTTCAAATAGTAATTGTAGTTGTTTATTTAATTTATTATAAGGTATTTTTTTCTGTCTAGCATAATAGTTAGCCATACCTAACATAGCATTTTCTTTTAATGTATTGGTCCACCAAGTTAGTAAATTATATTTAAAGAATGTTCTTTGTATTTCTGTTCCTCTTCTACTTAAATTATCTCCTACTTGGTTTCTTCCTGCAGTATCATGAATAGTTCCGTCAAGCATTAAACCTAACATTTCTGCTATTTGTTTTTTTTGTTTTGTATTCTTAACTCTTGCTAAAGCACCAAATGCTTCTGCAATTCCACCTAATAAAGTATTACCACCTTGATCTTTCATTTCAGATCCATAGATACCTAAATCAGTTGCAGCAGATATTGCAGCTCCACCTAGTTTTGATACGTTTCCTATTAATCTTCCTATTGCTCCATACTTTGCAAGAGCAAAATTTTCTACAGTATTTAAAGATCCATCAACTACATTCCAATATTTTTGAAATGAATTAAAATTAGAAATTTTACTTCTATCTCTTCCCTGCATACTATCATAAATAGCTTCTCTAATACTTTCAAAATTCTTTTTAGGATTAGTACCTAGTCTATCTATCATTCCAATATTTCTTCCTGCTGTCATTAAACCAGAAAGGAATGTTTCTTGAAGATTACCATTGCCAAATTTTTCATGGTAGGTAAACCACTCTCCAGCATTTTTAAAATGTAAAACCCTTTTACCACTAGCTGCTTTTGCTACGTTTCTTGAACCAAAAACATTTACACCATCAGCTATTTGTATTTTATTTCCAACCAAAGAATTGTAAACTTCTGCCATAAATTCATCTATATTTTCTACTGTATCAAAAGTTCTTTGATCTAGTTTTGGTTCTACAAAATTTCTCCATGCTTTATAATTTTTATTATAATTTATATCTTTACCTTTAAAATTTACATCTGCATCTATCTCATCCATTTTTATGCCTAAAGTTTCTGCAGCATTTCTAACATTAAAATGATCATGACTATGTTTAACAACCCAACCCCAAAGTTTAGGTATATTTGCTCCTCTATCATTTAACATAGTTCTTATTGCTTCAGAGTGTTCTTCTAACAATATTCCTATTTTTTTTATATCTGGATTAGTTTCTGTAATAGGTGGTTTAATACCTGCTCTTTTTTCTATATCTGTTTGCTTTGCACCAGCTTCTTCCATAACTGTCACTATTCTTTTTTGCGTTGGAAGATCTGCATCAGTAAATAATTTTTCTAATCCTGCTTTACGAAGTTTTTGTTTAAATGCATTAATTAAGTTAGCTTGAACAGTATCTTGTAAATTAGCTACAGAGTTTCTTGCACCTGCTCTTATTTCATTTGATCCAACTAATAATGCTAACAACCCTTCTTGCTCAACACCTTTATAATTATCTAAAATAAATTCTATTTCTTTTCTTGCAATAATTTCATCATTTAAAGCATTGGCTCTATCTATTATTTTTTGTGCTTTTATTTTTGATGCTGCATCTTGTGCAATCTCATCTACATTTATTTCATCTATACGAGTAAGCCTTCTTTCTGCCATAGCTTGCTTAACACTATTCATTATCTCTTCTTTTCTTACATTGGTAAAAGATGAGTCTCTTAATAAGTTTTGTAATCTAGTTATACATACATTTTTAGACATAATTATCTCCCATTAATACAGTTGATGTGATCCACTAAAGTATCGTTTAAATCTTTTTCTCTTGTTTTTATTGCATCTAAATCAGCTTTTGTTGATTGAACAGTAGGTTCTCCAGTTTTAGATTTAAGTTCATAGTTTAAACCTTTTTCAGTTTGTTTGTTTCTTATATCTAATAATCTTTGTTCCATAATAGGAGTATCTTTTTCTAATGCTTGTGCATCTTTATTAATAATTTTTTTATTAAAATTTTGTAATTCTAATTCATCAGTAGTTAATTTTTTTGTACCTTCAATTTTAGTTGTAGGTGCTTCTGCTTTACCAGATCGAAGAGTTGCATCAGCATTAACAACACCAGTTACATCTACAGGGTTGTCTTGCATAACATCACCTAAAGCCTTTTTTAATAATAGTTCTCTAGTTCTAGGATCTGTTTTTTCTAACTTCATCATGATGTCACTATTTTCTGGGTAATACTGTTTATATAAATTTAACTCTGGCTCTCCACCAGTACCAGAATCTAAATCTTTTTTATTTTTAATTAGTTGTTCTTGAAATTTTCTAGCAGTTCTAACATCTTTTAATTTACCTGCACCTACATGAAGTCCAGTACCAAGAATAGTACCAAAACCAATATTCATAAAACTATCTACTATTCCATAATCTGCTTGTACTTGTTTTGCAGAACTATAAACAATAGGTTCAACAACTGCTGCACCAAAAGATCCTTCAACTGCACCTCTGATTGCTCTTGCTCTTGGTAAAGTTGTTCTAGCTGCTAACGCAGCAAATCTAGCTTGACCAAATATAGGAATAAATGATGCTCCAATATTTATAGGATCAATAAAACTAGCACCAATACCTACTGCTAACTTTGATGCTCCAACATAGAAACCACTAGAAAAAGGATTCCATGATCCTTTTGGTCCACGCTCTAATATACTTTGTCTTTCTCTTTCTTCTTTTTTTTGATCGACCATAATATCCACAACAGATTGATACTCATCATTATCAAAATACAAACCTAACTCTGCATATTCTTTATTTAATTCATCTTTATTAATTGGTGATGCTCCTGCATTGATAGATTGATTTTTAGCATCTGCAATTTTATAACTACTGTATGCTCTTACTGCAGGATTAAAGTTTATAGTCTCTTCGTAAGTAGCACCTAATGCTTGATTAAAACTTGTTTTATATTGATCGTAACCAGATTCTTGAGCTGTTTCATTTACGTTTAAACCAAATGTAAAATTTGCCATTATCTATTACTTATTTTAGATTTAGGTAAATTATTTAAAATAATTTTATCATTACCTTTATATTTATTTCCTCTTTTAAAATTTCCACCATATTTATAACTATCAATAATTTTTGAATAATTATATGCTTCTTTAAAAGATAAATTATTTTCTTTTTGTAAAATTTTTAATGTTGTCATTTGTTCATTTACTCTTATTTGGCTAAATGTAAGTGTTTTTTTCTTTTTAGATTTTGTTCTGTTTACTATTACACCTAAAGCTACAGTTGCAGCTAAATCACTATCTGATTCTAAAAGTTTTGACATTTTTTCTTCAGACAAACTTGCAAGATATTTAACTGATGTTTTTCCAATAGCATAACCTCTGTTATATTTAGCAAATTCTTTTTCAAATTTTTCACCAAATATTGCAGAAGAATTTCTAAATAAATCTAAAGCAGTTTTTGGCTCTATTTGCCAGTACGATCTTGCAACACCTTTTCCATCATCTACAGTTTCTAAACCTTGTCTTTTATATTTATATCCAGACTCTATCTGACCAATAGCACTACCATATTGTATTAATTGTGTTTGAGATAAACCCTTATCATTTTCAAAAATTTTTGCACCTATGGCTATAGAGTTTTTTGCTTCAGTAGGAACTGTATAATCTGTATTTAAAATATCTTTTGCTCTTTGTTCTTTTTTTGGATCATTACTTGTTTGATATAAGGTACTCCAATCTTTAGCTATTTTATCATTAGTCATAATAGGTATTTCTGCAGCTGATGCTTCACTCATAGATAATAATGAAGTTAGATCTGAAAGACTTTTTGTATTGCTAAATGCTTCTGCAGGAATTTCATTTGTTCTTCTTCCAAGAATAACTTCTTCTTCATTTGTATTCTTTCCTAAATTGTAATAACCCCTAGATTTTTGTATTTTAGATCCAATTTCTATATCAACCACAACATCAGTTCCTGGTACAGTATTTTCATTATAGTCAAAAGGAATATATAATTCTTCACCAGCTTCATTAACAATTGTACCAAAAGTATTTCCTGTCATTACTATTCCATAAACAATACCTGTTCCGTCTGCAGTATTTCTCCATTCACCATTTTCTTTCATTTGAAATTCCATTGTCTCTGTAAGTTTTGCAGCTTCAACACCATCTTTTTTAGAATTAAAAGCAACAGCTTTAAAGTCTGGCAAATAGAAATCTTTAATTGTACTTGCCATATCTATTATTTTATCTTTCTTACCTTTTGCAACAGGTAAACCTGTTAATGAATCTTTATAAGTTATAGGAAAATAATATGTATCTTCTGTCTCAAAATTTTTAGTAAACATTAATGCAGCAGATTTTGCTGCTTCTTGAAATGTTTTTGCATCACCTGCATAAAATTCATTTGCTCCATATAATGCTAAAAAGTCTACAATGTTTTCCATTTCTACTGAAGATTCACCAGTATCAAAAGGAATATTTGCTCTAATAATATTTTCAATATCTTGAAAATCTCCATTATTTCTAATTTCTGTTCTCATCTTTTTAAAACTTACATCAGTATCATTGCTATCATTTAAAAATGCTTTTAATGCTTCTATTTTTTCTGGTTGATCAAGACTTAAAATTTTCATTGCATCTTCTTTTGTTGCAAAACCAGAACTTAAAAATTTAGCACCTTGTGGTAATCCTGCGTGCATTAGTTGAGCAAAAACTTGAGGTTCTAAATCACCATATTGAACCTCTAAAGCACTCAACATATTAAACTGTTTATTTATATCTTTTTCTTGTGAAGCTAAATTATAGTTATTAATAAAATTTTTAGCCATACTGTTAGTCATCACTTTTTGTTTTGAAGGATGAACACCAAGTTCGTTTTGTTTATTAATTAATATATTTGATAACTGTAATTGAAGAGAGGTAGTTTTTTCTACATTTGTTTCATTATCTATTTCCATTACTAAAGATTCTATTTCATCGTTAGTAGTAATTAAAAATTGTACAGGATCTAAATTCAAATCTTTATTTCTTTGTTCAAGAATACCATTATAATAATTTTTAATTCTTTCAAATTCTTTTTGACCAAACTTTTCTTCTGCTTCATTTATAAAACCTTCTACAACTTCATTAACAACTTTGTTGCTTGATGTTAAAATAATTTTTCTATTATCTGAAGTTTCTCTATATAAACTTTCTTGAGCAATCATTTTATTAACTACTTCAGTTGGTAAAACTTCTGAAGCTAAATCTAAATTAAAAGGCTCAACATCTTTACCAGCATTTATTTTAGCAGTATGATCATCCCATTGTAACCTAACTAAAGGTGCTAAAGTTGTTTTAGCTTTTGATATAAGAGTCATTCTTGAATCATAATTTAATCCTTGAAAATCTTTTTCATCTTTTAACATTTCTAATGCTTCTCTAGGATTTTCAGAAATCATTTTTTCTGCTTCTAAATATTTTATTTCATTAGGTATTCCAGAAATCATTTTACCTAAAACTGCATTTGAAACTTTACCCTTATAATTTGTTATATATAAATCTTCTATATCTCTACCTAAAACTTCATAGTCAAATCCTTCACTAGTATCTATAGCAGTTAACATTAATTTTTGTTTTTTTTGATTAACCAAAGTATCTAAAGCAATTAAAGTATTTCTTTCAACTGCTGTACTTGTTCTAAAAATTCCTTTCTGAACTTCAGCTAAAGCATATTGATTAAATAAAGTCTGTGAATTTTTGTTACTTGCTAAACCAGATATTCTTTGCATTATCATGTTTGATTTATTTTTAACAATAGCTTGTGCTTGATCATTATTTTCTAAATTACCTGCTTCAGTATAAACTTTCTGCATTTCTCTATTAAAATCATTTTCTAATCTCAATGCTTCTGTTTTATTTTCAAAATCTTTTTGTTTAATTTGATGTTGTACAAGTTCTTTTGTTACAGGTGCTAAAGCAGAACTTATAGTTTGATTTAAACTCATTTGAATATTAGATTTAACAGATCCAACTTCACCTGTTATTGTTGCTTCAGTTGTGAATGTAGGTATTTTTGGCATTATTCTGTTGTTCCCATGTTATAAGGATCATAGTAATTTCCATCACTTTGCATACCACCTGTATATTTTTTACCACTACCAAAATTACTCATATTAAGTATACTTGTTGAAGTAGAAGCTACTGTTTGTAATTGTGCAAGTTTAGCTTGTTGTCTATTCATTGCACCAGTTATTCTAGCAAAGTTTGCTTCTTCAATTTTTTTAGATTGAGCAACTTTAGAGTTGTATCTCATAATGTTTTCTTGCATATACTTCTCTCTAGCATTAGCAGCTGCTATTCTATATGCTGTGCCTTGTCCAGAAACTACACCAGATTTAGAAAGATTTACTTCTACTTGACCTTTTAATTTTTCGTATGAATTATTAAATCTAGCAATATCAAATTCAGTTTTTTTTTCTATTTGTGCTGCTTCAGCTTCTGCTACTTGAGCATTACGTTCATTAACTGATTCATTAAATTTTCCAATCCTACCTTGTTGTTTATATTGTGCTACACCTAATGCACCAACTACTGCTGCTTGCCATCCCATTAGAATAACCTCGCATACATATATTGATCAGAACCATCAAAACCAAATTTTTTCATTAAACCTTCTTCCTCTAATCCTAACCATTTAGCAAATTTTAAACCTGTTGTATAGTCTGCTCTTATAGCACTTTGAACTCTATTGATATTGTTTTCTTTAGCAATTCGTGCAAAATCTTTTTTAATTGCTTTCGCAACAGACAATGGATAATCTAAAACATCTTTAGTTGCTAGCACCCAACCTTCTGCAACACCACTCCAAATAATTTTCATGCCTGCAGCAAAAATAGGTTTGCCATCAATCATACCTGTAAATGCTAAATTCTCTTGTTCTAAATTCATTGCGTTACCTTCAAACTCCATATCTTTATCCATCAATACATGATTCATTTGTTGCTTCATAATATATTGACCATGCTCACCTTTGTACTTTACAATATTGATTATCCTACTATCCATCGTTTGTTTGAAGTTTAGGATATAATGACAGTATCGTCAAAGGTAAAGGTTGAGTTTGTCTAACAAATATAAAACCATCTGTTTCATAGTTTCCTCTAAATTCTACTTCTTTGTCTCCAGTAAATACACTGATACCACTATTCATAGCATTAGCTGAAGATCTAAAAGGTATTCTTTCCATGTTATCTAAATCTGGTCCAACCTCGACACCAATACTTTCATAAAGTCTAACAGTAATGTCATAAATTCTTTTAGTTTTACTTTGTGATGTACCATTTTGTGATCCAGCATCTATTCTCATTGTTTGTAATAAAGATGTATAAGGTAAACCAATTTTAACTTTAGTTGCAGATCTTTCTAATATAACTTCACCAGAACTAACAACTTTATTTGGATGTGCTGCACCATTAGCTAATATAGATACTGTTTGACCTTCAAGATGAGCAAGACCAGATATAGTTGAAGCAGCTGAACCATCATAAGATAATTGTGAATCTAAAAAATTAAATGAAGTATCATCTGTTTCATCAAAATCATATTCATGAATATATTCTATGTATCTTTTTGTAGCACCATTGATTGTTCTTTTTACAATTACCCATGTTTGATATTCTGAATCATCTGTTGGAATAGTTGCAACACTATCACAAACTGCGTTACCACTTCCAAATGATCCACCAAATATATGTCTATGCCAAGCAACTACTTGTTGTTCTCTTTGATAAGTTAATCCAGCAAGTTGACCATCATTTCTAGCACACCAAATAATTTGATTAGGCTCTTGTTGATATGATAATTGTTTAAACCCACCTTCAGAAATATGTTCTGCAAGAATAGTTAAGTCTGGAGCAAGGTATCCATCTACGTCAAAATTGTAAGCTAGTTCTCTTAATTTTCTTCTTGCTCTTTGTAAAAATAAAGTTGCGTTACCTACGGCTAGTGCATCTACGTTTGCTGCACCATTGTTAGATTGTTTTTTAATTAATATGTTTGTAGGTGTAATTGCAATATCAGTTCCACCACCACTAACTGCAAACTCACCACCAGCAGTACCAATAATTAAAGTTCTTGTTGCTGTCATAAATCTAATTGCATTAACTTGGTTAGAAGCAATAGTATAAATAATAGAATCATCATCTGCTACAGTTTCGTGATAACCATCATCCATATTTTCATAATCACCAGACTTTGAAAAAAATAATGTTTGTGGTTGAGATAATGTTGCTGCGAATACTAATCTTTGTTCAAAAAAAGTTACGCAAGAAGGATGACCAGTAGTAGAACTAAATGATCCTAGTGCAAAATCAGTTGTAGCAGAACCATTAGATATATCTGATAACACTTCAGCAGTAACTACTGTTGTTGATGTGTATGCTGTAATTTTTGCATGACCATCAAGTACGTGAACTAATCTACCTACATCTGTTGACAACCATCCTTGGTTAGAGTTTACTCCAGTAGTTGATGATAATGTTAGTGTAGCTGATTGACCTTTGTTAGTATGAGAAGATGTCATAGTAGTTGTTTCAATATTATGATCCATGAATGGACCATTTGTGAAAGCAACATCTGTTAATGTCCAAGATGTATGACCAGTTCTAGATAATTTTTTTACTGGATGACTAGGATGACAAACATACATAACGTCAGCTGATTGTGCATATTTAATATCAAATAATTCTGCTTCTAAATAAGGTGAACTAATTTCATAAGCCGAACCACCAGATAATATTTGACCATTGTCTTTATAAAATCTTATGTATTGATTACCAAACTCTAACATATAAGTTTGTGTTGTAGAAAATTCAAAAGGAATTAATCTTGTTTCTTTAGAACTATCTTTTACTTCTGCTACAAATTGTGTACCAGATCTTCTAGCTGCAGCTCCATGAGGATAAACAATCATGTTTTCTAATGTCTTACATCCTGTAGGATATTTTTGTAAATCGTTTCTGCCATCTAATCTAGGAGACAGCTCACCACCTGTAAAGTTCGTTAATTGAACAGCAACTCTAGCCATGGGTTAATACCTTGAGTTTATAAAAGAAGAAGCACCAACAACATCTGATTGACCATTATCTGGATTAGTATTTTGACCTTCAGTAGCATCTACGAACCTTGCTTCTCTTAATTTATCTTGAAACAATTTATACATATTAGAAGCCGTAGGATTAGATGAAGTTACAGCATAAGCAATATCTGCTGCTAGTGATGCAGAAATTGTTTCTCTTAATAATTCATCATACTCGTTAGCATCTGTTACTCTTGAAACATATTGAATTTTTACTGTTGCATGATTTGCTAAAACTTTTCTACCTTCAATTTTATAATCGTAATCATAATTTAAAATTGTAATAACTCTTAAGCAATCAGCAGGTAAAGTAAATTGATAACTAAAACCCCATGAAGGTGTTGCAGTATCTTTTGCTAGTTCAACTCTTTTAATTAAACAATTCCAAGGATGAGATCTAAATAAACTATCTCTAACTTGTGTGTATCTTGCGTTGCAAAGTCTTGCGTTCTTTGAATCTTCTGTAAGTGTAAGTATAGTTGATGCACCTAGTTGATTTAATGCTCCATTACAAATGTCTACTACTGATGCCATATTACTTCCTTATTATATACTTGCGTCTTATTTGTCTATCTTTTTTTAAAGCAAAGATTTCTTCTATTGTCTTACCTTGTTTTTTGTCAAAACCATAATGATTTTTACCATCATGTTGAAACCTGTCTACTAAAACGTATCTGTAAATATAATTACCTTTCTTTAAATGTACTACAGTTTCTAAAGTTTTTGTTTCTTTTGTCATGCACTCTAGGGGGTTTCCACTCTCGCTTCCACCCCCTAAAATTTATTTACTATGCTTCGTGAGCCTGTACTTCTACAACTTTAGCTTCTTCCATTCTAGTTGCACCGAATGCAGCAGAATAGTAAACTTGAGTTGCGTAACCTTTGTCAGCTCTTTCATCGATTCTAGCAGTAGAATCTTTACCAACAGCTAATGCAAGACCATCTTGTACGAAGGCAATACATTTTCTTTTGCTTGAAGCAATAGCTAGTCTGTTAGTAACACAGAAGTCAAAACCTAGGAAAGTATTAACATCACCAGATGCTAATGCTTTTACTGTGTTGAAATCACTTGAAGTTACTTCAGTAGTTCCTAATAGATCTGTGATCTGTTTTGGAGATACTATAATGTATCTTCTTAATGAAGGATCAACATCAGCTAGATCGATGATTTCTTTCGCTTGTCTTAATTTAGCGATAGTTAAACCAGCAGTTCCAGCTTCAACAAGTTTTTGACCAGCAGGTAAAACTGTAGGAGTAGCTCCTGCTGTACCTGTTTGTGAAGTGCCTAAAGCAGCAGCGATGATAGCATCATCCATTGCTCTTCCCATTGCATAAGCAGCAGCTTGTGCATAAGAAGAAGTTGGATCTACCAACATTCTAACTTTATCCAGATCATCTACAAGATCTGCAAACTCATAATCAAGAAGTGAAACTCTTCTTCTAGCATGAGGAACATCTACTCTAGGTGTGTCCGAATGTCGACTTGTTCTTTCAGTTGCAGTTACAGAACCAATTTGGTCAAAGAAAGCATTTTTCCCTGTAACAGATTCTAATCTTACTTTATCTCTAAGAACAGAACCTTTTTGTTGTGACAACATTTGTACATTAGAACTATATTGTTCTACAAATGCTGTAGTTATTTGAGTTGACATATTATGTCTCCTATTATTGTTAAGTTAATGTTAAACTAAACAGAGACGTTATCAGAAATTCTGGCTTCTCTTGGATTTAAAGTCTTTTAGACTACAAGTCTATTCCTTGTTGTCAGTAAGGTTCTTACGAATTGTCTTACTTTTGTTAGGCGAATTTTCACTCGCCTTACAAACCCATTTATAATATTCTTCGCAGATTGGCAAGGGATTAGATTTTTGATTTTCTGATCCACTCTCTACAACAATACGAAGTATTTCTAATCTTATTTCTTCTTTATCCATTAATCATAGATCTTAAAGTAAATACTTGTTGAACTATCTTATCATGATCTGGGTGAGACTTATTCCAATATGGACCACTTGTATCATTTACAAGTTTACTAATTTCAGCTTGGTAATCTGTACCTTGATCCATACCTTCGCTTTCTGTACTAATCAATTTATCTTCAGACATAAGATTAGCAATGTTTGCAAAACCTTTTATGACAGAAGGATGATCTCCAATACGAGTACCATCTTTTAGTTCCATATTAAGTATATCTTCACTTATGTTTGCTTTAGCAATTGCTCCAGCTCTTTTTATATTCTCATCATAAGATCTACCCCACTCTTTACGAAGTTCTTGTTCAGCATTTGCTTGAGCAGTTTCTGTATCTACTCTTGCTTGTTGAACAGATCCTTCCATAGAATTTTTATAGTATTCTAAAATTCCTTGAGCCTGTTTATTATTTAAACCAAGTTGGTGAGCATTCTCTGCAAATTGTTTTATTGCATTCTCATCTAACGAAGCTGTTTCAGATTGTACTTCTAACTTATATTTATCTGCAGATTCTGGTCTGCCAAGTTTTCCATACACTTCATTCCATTGATCGTCTGTTGAGTTTTCATTTGGTATTGCTACTTTGTCTTGACCAATCATTCTAGTTGCGTTGATATAACTTTTAGCTAACGCATCTATTTCAGTAAATTTAGAAATATTAGGATCGTTTCTAAACTCTTCCGAGATTGTTTCTTTCCAAGAGTTGGTAACAGTTGGTTGTTCAGTTACTTGAGGAGTGTCTGTAGTAGTTTGTGTTGTCTCTTCTACAGGCACATTAGTTTGTGTTATCTGTTCACTTGACATTTTTATTCTCCTTGCGTAGCATTGTTTTTATAAATAGAAGTACACTACGTTGACCTTCCATATATGCACTCTCATGACTATCACCTTTTACATTAGTGGTAGAATGATAATGACATCTTTTTTCTAAATCAGACAAGACTTCTTTGCCTTCGTCTGTGTTAAAAATATGTTGATAGCTGTCTCTTAATTTTTTTATTATTTGTTCCAGTTCTTTGTTTTGGTTCATATTATTCAGCTTCTGAATTAGCTAATGCTTGTGCTTCTTCTGGCAATGCTTTTGCTAATGGTGCTATATCTCTCCCTGCTTGTGCTACTTGTTGCATCTGTTGCATCTGTTGTTGTTGTTCAGCTTGTGCTGCTGCTTCTTGTCTTTCAGCATTTAGTTCAGCTTGTGGCTTCAAAATTTTTTGAGGTACACCAACAATGCTAGTTAAATGCCTAACTAATTTATCCATATTAATATGGTCGAATACTGGAGCAACATTTGATAAGCTACCTAAAATTTCAACTGCTCTCATAATAGATGACAGCTCTGTAGATTTTTGTGCTTTAGCAAGTGGTGATACATATTCAATTTCTATATCTTGACCAGATAAAAATTCTGGTGGATTAGGAAATAAATTCTTTCTCATTAAAATTGCAAACGATCTATCAATCAATGGCTTTAATAATTCAGATTGAAGTCTACCAAGAACTGGTCCAAGTAATCTCATCTTCTCTTCGTTTCTTTGAATGACTTCTGTTGCCGTCATTTGTGGACCATCTTGCATTTGTAATTGATTTACATAGAAAGCATTTCTGATTGAGTTTCTTCTTTGCTCTTCCATATTTAAACCTAGTGTATTATTTGCACCAATGTTTAATGGTTCAATTCTATCTCTAGTTCCTGCTCTGTAGAAGTTTAGTCCACCAGGTACAGTTCTTACAGGTAACATAAAGCCATCGTCTGGAACAAGTAAAGGTGGATCAACTTGTTTTTGTGCAGACTTGATTATAACTTTAGACATTTCATTTAGCATCTTAACGTCTGGCAAAGCTGTCATTGCAGGAGATCTACCATAAATTTCGTGTGATGCTTTTAAATATCTAGGAACTACAAATGGAAATTCTTTAAATCCAGATACAGATAATTCATCACCTGTTCCTGCGTCTAGGTATACAGATTCAAATGGCATATTTTCTTTATCTTGTTTTACAGGATTAAAATCTGATCTAGGATAAACAGCATGAAGTATCTCTACTTCTTCGTAAGGATCTTTCTTTGCTATAACTGCTATGTTAGTTGATACAGTTTTAAACTTTTGTATTGCAGCTCTTGCAGATATTCTAAACTTTCTAAATACTGTATCTATTCTACCTTTGTCATTTTCTGAAATATACATTTCATTAATGTGTCTTGTAGAAAATTTTA
>JACKZZ010023051.1_pt1 | contig 30391 bp, 19 predicted proteins | sample 8027871 | NCBI WGS metagenome assembly JACKZZ01 (sample SAMN15724774, study PRJNA655200) | protist metagenome | isolation source: fluorescence activated cell sorting (FACS) single amplified genomes of... | place: USA: West Boothbay Harbor, Gulf of Maine | collected 2000-07-19
TCAATACGAGGATGGCTCGAAGCAAAATCAGTGTCAAAATTTTCATGTAAATATTGTGACCTTTCAAATTCAACAAAATCTACGATATCTATTTGTTTCAGTCCGAACGGAACTTGTTTCGCGTCCACTCACGGAGATCATACGGTGAAGATTATTTCCTATCCGGAAGGACGTGTGATTCAAACATTGAAAGGACACGAACGTACACCATGGACTGTAAAGTTTCATCCCAGTAATCCGAATATTGTAGCATCTGGATGTCTTGCTTTTGATGTTCGTGTTTGGAACATTAAGGAAGGAAGGACGATTCGAAGAATCAAGGTGGATAAGCACGTGGTTGGACTTGACTTTCATCCGTTTGAATCCATCTTAGCGATTGCAAGCGTTCAGAAACTACATATGTGGAAATATCAAACCGATGAAACTGTGTCCACAGCTTTAACTACCGATCATGGACACGCCCTTCGATGTGCTCAGTTTCTCTCAAGTGGAAAATACGTCCTCGTCGGTATTACGGAAAAACGAATGTGCCTTCGAGGTGAAATTAACACGGTCAAGTTGACCATGTATCGTTTTAATTCAAAGCAAGAATCTATTTTGACGAAACCTCGTGTTATTGTCAAACATGTGATGTTATATAATTCAGGAGGATTTGCACTTTCTCCCGACGAAAGATCAATTGTGGTGTGCAGACAACGAGAAGAAAAAGTATTAGCTGACGAAGAAGACGACAACATACCAATGAGGAGTTCGATGATATCTCCTCTTTTGCTTCCCCCGTCCTTAGGTGAAAGACGTCAAAGAGGTATGGCGATGACGAATACAGATGCCACGACTGCATCAATGAGTAGACTCTCGGATCTACGTGTGAGCAGCGAAAGAAGTACGTTGTCACCTCCGATTCTTATGAGATCATTAGTAGGAGGAAATCAATTTACTTTGTCCAAGTATTGTCTATCCGTGGTCTCTATTTTTGCGGGAACAAATGGGAACACATCTGAAATTATCTCATCGAGAGATATTGATGAGACTCGTGCTAGAGAGATCACTTCTGTCAAGTTCTCTCCGTCTTGTGAGTACATACTTCTAGGCTATCAAAAACGAACGACAGAAATTGATACTTTGAGGGAGAACACAAACAGTGAGAGAGGCATCGGAAGAATATATCGTACGCATGATATGAAACTCATAAATACGATACGAAGACGTAACGATGACGTAAATATTGCAATTTTTCATCCTAATCTTGGTAATGGTCTTGTCTACGGAACAAAGCAAGGTCGGGTTTGTATTGTGACATAATGTCTTCTATATATATATGTATGTGCTTTATGGATGTTCGTTGATATTATTATTATTATTACTAATATTATATTTCAATACATGTTCAACAACATCAAACGAACGAACGCATGCACACACAATATTAGACATCAAGAAAAGAGAGATTCTAGTGCCTGTGCGACGTCCCCACAAGATATGGTTAATGCACGTACAGCTTCCTCCTTATCTATTCCCATCGCTACAATTTGCTCTATTTGCTTCGAGTAGTCAGGTGCTTTTTTCATTGCATACGTCTCCGTCCAATGTTTTGCAGTTTTTATATACTCTTTGTAATTCGATTTGTATTGCTTGGCAACTTGAGCATCTTGAGGATCATCCGGTTCAGCAGCTGTTAGTAACGCGCGAAGAGAAAGCAACGTCGTTTTCAAAGTCAACGCGGGTGACCAGTTGTCTTTGAGAATATCAAGACATATAGCTCCAGTTTGAGATGATACATTTGGATGCCAAAGTTTCGTTTTGAATTTCATCTTTGGTGGCAAGAAGGGATATTCTCTCGGAATCTGAATATCGACTTCGAACGTCCCTCCTTCGTAAGGACTCTCCGGCGGTCCTTGAATTCTTCCTATCAATTGTTTCAGATCTGACGTCAATGCATTGACTGAAACACCTGTAAGATCTCCATCTTTCGAAACTTCTACTAATTCTTTTTGTAATCGTGCATTTGACATTCTTCTATTTATTCTTCAGCAGAATACTACAGAATACTAGAGAATTTTTTTTTGAACTTTCTCTGCAACGCAGCACGAGGAATGGAAAAATTCCGGAAATTCCGTTTCTCCAGTTTCTCCGTTTTCTCTTCAATCAAGAAAATGTCTTCCCTTCCAAGCATACTTCGGCGTAGAAAATTCGATCGTGTCGACAAATTTCAAGATGCATTCTTTCAAATGCATACAACTAATGATGCTTACGTCACGAATGAGGAGAAGATGAGAGATCTGGAGAATATGTGTTTTACTTCGAGCTCAAAAAATCTTGTCCTCGTGTACGGACCGAGAGGATCGGGTAAATCCGGCTTGCTTTGCAACATGGTGAAGAAGCGTCTTAGTAAATCAACGAAGGACAAAGTGATTTATCATAATGCTGGATGTTCACGAGGAAGTTCGGATATTTCAGAACTTTTAACACGCGTCTGTGACGGTATCTCCTCGAATATGGAACAAGTAAGGGAAGAAGTCTCCGAAAACAAGTTGATCCGTAGATTCCATTCTGATCTCCAAAATCTTTCAGACCAAGAAAGTGTTACGATCATAGTGGATAGTGCAAATCTCTTGAAAGGTGTGAGAGATGATGGCAAAGTTTATTGGCTTCCCTCAAGACTCCCCACAAATCTTAGAGTCGTGTTATGCGTCACGACGGAAACGAACCTGGAGGACTCTTCTTTCTTTATGACAGAAATGAAAAATCAGAACAATTCACACTCAATTGCTCGTGAACTTTATGCGCGACAGAACAATGTTGAGGAGTTCTCGACGTATCGTGTAACTTCAAAATTCTTTCTTTTCAACAAGAGTGATCGAAAGAAATACCTTCAAAAATCATTTCAAGCAATCGAAAAGGACAGCAAGAAACCAACATCCTTGCTTTTTGAGTCTCAACTTGATTTTATCGAGAAGGAAACAAGAGATCTTGGGCCATCTTTCCTGTGCACTGTAGTAAGTGCTATTCGATGCCTTTGTCTCGAGGGTTACGACGCGTTTACTCTGCTAAACGGTAAGAAAGGTTCAATTTTAGCTTCGAGAAATTTATCCGAACTCATCGAAGTCATCGCAAATCTTGTGGAGTCCGGACACGAGACATCTGAGTCTTCCAAATCTCGAGCAAAACAAGAGATGGAAAGAGCTGGGGGTGTCAATTCACTTTTAAGAAAGGAGAAAGATGATGATGAGGAGGAGGAGGATGAAGAGGAAGATGATTTTGAGGACGACGAAGATGACGACTTCGAAGATGATGAGGATGATGACGTGGATCAAAAAGAAAAGAATTCTTCATCAAAAGAGAGTTCAAAAAAGAATGAGAAGAAAGTACAAACGAGCTACGTTCATCTTAAAGGAGGTATCGACGTAACGGGAACTAAAGGACTATTGAAAGAATCTCTGAGTCTCATACGTAACATGAACATCGGTATCACGCCATTGGAACTCCAAAACATGTTGAAAACAAAATCAACATATTTGATTCGAGCCCTACATTCGGGTTGTTTCGGAACTTTACACGCAGATGACGTCTTTACATTTATTCAAAATTGTAACGACGGAATTTCATCATTTGATGATGATGATGATGATGATGATGATGATGATGATGACATCAACGAGGATGACTTCGAGGACGATGAGGAAGAAGAGAAGACTCCATCTTCTTCTCCTTCAAAGGAAGAAGAATTAGCATCACAAGATTTCTCAAAAATTGCATCGTACTTCAAAAGCGTTCCAAGGGGATATCGTCGTATGGAGGAGTTGCCGTATGCTTTGGAAAAGAGTAAGGATTGGTCTGCTCTTCGAGAAGTTGTGGGGGATGTTCGAACGTTTCTGCTCATGTATCGAAGCTCGTCCTTCACAAGACGTTCTCTCCTTACGTTTTGGCGTCAACTCGCACCGAACGTGGATTATCATTCCTCCTCTCTTTTTGAGACGTCTGCACTTCATTACGATCCTGTCAATACGTATGAACGTACAGTAAAAAGTTGGATCTCGTATGAGAGACCCTCAACAGTTGAAATCAATCACGTCGTCAAAGAAATATCCAAGTTTCTTTTGGATTTTGCTGAATTCGAGGTAAACGTACCTGAATTCCGTCATACAGGACTTGATACGAAAGATCTAGAGTCTCTGGGATTGGGAGATCTCGTTCTCGCTGCTTCATCGAGGATAAAGGCCTATCATTTTATGCGTTGGATATGGGTACAATTTCCTTGGATTGCTCTGAGCACAGCACATCGCTGCATTGAGGATGGTGATAGCGATCTCTCTTTTGCTCGCAAGGCAATGAAACAATCCAAAACTCCTCAACATGAACAAAATGGATTTTGGAGTGTGAAACGTACGATTCCCGAGGAGGGCCCCCACGTAAATACTAAGGGTGTTCAACTCGCAGCAAGATTAAGAACAGGAAGCGATAAGAAGAGTGATCCGTCTCACATCGTTGACACGACCGTGCCTCAGAAACAAACCATACAACTCTCTCACAAGATTTCGAGACTTCGAGCAAAACATCGATTGATGAGAAAAAAGGATGTATCGATTCCGTTTTCGACTCCATCCAAAAGATCTCTGCTTCATGAATCAAGATTTCCTTCCGTAGATGCCATGGCAAAAAAGCAAGGTGATCGAATCTACAAGATCTTTTCGGGTGGTATCATAAGTAAGACCGAAAGAAAATGGAACACGGGTTCTCAAGAAGGTGCTCACAAGGACGTCGTCTTGAGAAATGTGCCGACGCATTTGAAGTCTTATCCAGTTACCCGAGCAGACGAGATGCGTGCTAAAGTACGATCTCATCTTACTTCCCTGAGAAATCAGCATGACAAGTTAAAATTCGAGGAAAAGGCAAAGCGCAAGCGACTTCAAGACCTGGAGCAGAAAATATCAGATCGAGATCGTCAAGATGTGTTCACTCAGGAATGTATTCGAGATGGTGAATTGATGATGCTGGAGTTGGAGCAGAGAAGATTCTTGATGGAGGAAGCCCTTAATGAGGTTGAACGCGCGGGTCGATGCTACAATAATATTTTGAAATTTTGTGCTGAACACGGACATGATGAGATTTCCTCTGTGGAAAGAGCTTTGGAGTCACACAAGGAAGAATTCAACTCCTTAATTCGCGAGCAACGTAAAATAGAGTACGAAATCCGTCATCTACGCCTCGCGGAGAAGCCTCAACTCGAGAAAGAGATGAATACAAGAGAGCAAATGCAGATTCAAATTCTTGAAAAGCTTGAGGCATCTATAAAGAAAGAGGAAGCACGTACCGAGTCAGAGTATGATGCGATGAACAAAAGGCAACAGCTCGGTGATACGATTCGAGAGGAGGAAGCGTTTGAGGAGGAAAGCAAGATAGAGAAGACATCGGCGGATGCTCGTGTTCTCGAGCAAATTGATCTTGGACAGTTCAAGACGTTGTTGGAGAAAATGAAACTTTGCTGTAGTGCAACAGATTGTTCAGAGGTGTATGACAGATTTATGAATAGAGCGAATGACGTGAACGCGTTGAAGACGCGACGTGAGAAATGCGTAGACTTGTTGAAAAAATTGAAGAGTCAAGTAAATGTGATGAAAAATGAGCTTGAGGAGATGAAGAGCGTGGATGAGAAGAACGTATCTTCTGAACGTATCCGTAAATTGCGTAGTCAGGCCGAACAGCAAAACAATATGCTCGAGAATTCTTTGAAACAAGAAAAAGAATTGAATGAGGAGAGGTCAACGATTCAAAATAAGATTAATCATCTAGCAAGTGCTTTAAGACTGGAATCATCGTCAATAATAGATTGGAGATCTGTTCTTACGGAGATAAGACGGACACACTCAAGAACCGTAGGTGTGATTGGAAGAATTGTAAAGGATTAGAAAAGTTCATAGTATTAATTGAGCTCCGTGTGGTGGAGATATGAGTAGTTAGCTAGCTTCTGCTCATAATGACTCGCAACTCACACTCTTACTCTAATCTATCTATTCACTCATTCATTACTCGAACTTATTACTGTTCTTAAATCTATTATTACTATGAGTACCACTACTACTTCTACTCGTACACGAGTACTCACTTATTGCACGAGTACTTTAATTACCACTAACTTTTACTTAGTATTCCTGCGGGGCATAATCACCCCAATCACGTAACATCGCCTGAATTTTTCTCATCAAATCACTAACATCCTCGTCTCCCACACCTCCACTCGACACAACTTCTTCATTTTGATGATTACCCTTAAATGCTTCGGACCATAGAGGTAACTCATTTGAGATCTCCATCAATTTGCTGTCAATCAACGTACTCATCTTGATTCCCGCGTTCACGACCAATCTACCTTGCTCGTTCAAAACAGCAGTACTTTCCGAAGATGATTTCGCCTTAGATCTCGATAACGGTATCGAGATGGATGAATTTTCACCATTCCCCGTTTTACCAAGCTCCTGTAGTATCCAAACAAGTGTCTGGACTTTGTACTCCCAATTCTTTGCGGATATGTGCTTGTATTTGAGTTCCTGCTGACCAGCTCGAATTTCTCTTTCGCAGTCCACAATAGCCTTCTTCGTGTGCTCAAGCTCCTCCTTCTCGGAATTGAGTCTTCGAGAAGAGATGTCATATTTTTCCTTGTAGTATTGATGTGTCTTCTTCTTCTTCTTCTTGTGACTCATCATTTCGTGAGGTGCATCGTCTTCCTCCTCGTGAAGGTGTTGCTTGATTTCTTCCTCTTCATATGCTCCAAAATACAAATCACCTGCGCTTCCACCCGTAGTGAGATGTGAACCGAAGTGATGCAAATGATGATGCAAATTGGAATATTCTTCCTCAACTTGTTTTTCGTGTTCAAACCAATGTTGATCCTCAAATGCTGTTACCAGATTAGAATTTGGAACAGGTTCGATAGTCGCAGCGTCGATCTCAGCATCTACAGCCTCCAACGTCATCGAAGCAAGCTTACGAGCCAAACCTGCCTTCTTCCTTTTCTCCTCCTTGAGATTTGTTTTCAAGTTATGTTGAATTTGCTCCTTATAATCGACTACACGAGATTGTTTCTGAGCATCAACATTCGATTTGCTACTCTTCGTAGAAGAAGTATTCATTCGTCTCGAGGCGTAGTTGCTGGAAATACGACGCGGTGAGGACGTAGCGAAGTTGATCATGCGAGACGATGAATTGGATTTCGGTGCTCGCTTTTTCAAGTACTGCTTAAACGCTTTGGAGAACTCATTAAATGTAATTTTGATATCAACCTTTCTTCTTGCCTTGTCTTCTCCCATACTTTTCTCTTTTCGATGTCCCCGCTCCATAAACATAATCCAGGTCTCGATTTCTAATTCATTGAAAATCAACGCGGCGTCGATTTCTTGCAACCGATACATGACCGGAGCTGGCCGATCAGGTTCTTTAGGAGGACATGCTCGAAGATACCCTTTATGATCCTTGTCAAGTATACCAAAAATATCTGTTAGACGCAAACCTCTGATCTTTACGTATCCGTGAAGCGCAGCAAAGACTTTGTCCACGACGTGAATGTTGTCTTTGAGATTCATCACATCAGCTTCTTTTCTCCTCAGGATACGATGCTGTTCCACAGTTTGTCTATCTTCTATTCCGTGATGTACATCATGTGTCATTGCAGTAAGATAATGCGGTTTCTTCTTCTTTGATGATTTTTTCGCGGATCTGTTTTTCTTCTTCAACGACGATGTTTTTCGTTTAATAAAATTTGAAGAAGGTGGTGAGAATTGATGTGGCGGTGACAATATTGCTCCTTCTGCTACGTATTCATTTGAGGATTTTGATGGTGATGACATATTCTACTTTGATGATGATGATGATGATGATGATAGTGATGATGATTTGATCTTGATTGAGTGAAAAAAAATCAAAAAAAGATCCAAAATTTTCTTCTCCCATCCGAGTTCCAGAGTCCAGGGAGTCTCCACTTGTGAGTCTACACGGCAGGACAAGAATTTGAAAAAAAAAAAAAAAAAAAAGAAAGAAACAGGGGATGAGCTGCTTCGAAGAAGTACGAATAGACAACAGTGCAGATGATAACGAGACAGAGTTGGATGAATACGTATTTGAAAGACCAGAGGATTTTGTGGAACTCTCAATAAAACGTATACGTGAGCTCAACGACGTCGATAACACCGCCTCGGCTTCGGTCGTCGCGCTAACGCGGAGCGTCGTCGCTCTGAGACCCGTCGTGGGTGACGCAGGACTCTTCAAATTATCGATTGTATATGGTGAGAACGAATTATTTCATGAATGTATATTAAGATTTCCAGCCCCCGTCTTACCTGGTGGAGTTTCTGCATTCCAAGAAAATGATTCGATTTTCGTGTGTGCCGCGGTAAGAAAACGCTCTTTTTTTTTCTTCTTCTTCTTTTTTTTCTCTCAATTTTTCTCTCGTTCCCATCACATATTATTCATACCATGTGTAACTTTAACTCAATGAATATGAACAGACGTATGCTGGATCAGTTCATCGAGCCCAATTTGATCGAAAGGGCTCGAGAGTTCGATCGACACTTAGCAGCGCGCTCATCGTGGAAGCAGAAGAAAGTAAAGAAGCAGCAGACGAGCTAAGATGCGCATCATGGATCGGATCGAAATACGTCGCAATAGGAGGAAGCAATTCTAGACTTCTTCGACTTTGCAAACTCAGCGTCACAAAAGACGTCTGGACGTTCACACAATGTGAAGATGCCACTGCGTGGGACAGAATTATTGGACTCGTTAAACGTGACGAGTCTTCACCAATGATCGCTATTTCGGGAGTACGTGTGAGTGCTACACAACACTCGATCGTATCTTTCGGGGCTGATTTCGTGCTGCGCGTCTGGAGCTGGACACCCTCAAGAGCTGAATGTGTTCTTCAAATATCTCTCGCAAGATTACAAAAACGTGCAACGTCCTTATTCAACCTCTGCACAAAGTTGAGTGTGTGTGAAGTAAAAGAAAAGCTTCTCGTGGGAGTTCATGTCATGACAAATGCTGATAGCATCGCAACGCTGTTGACATTAAACACCAAGTCAAACACTTTCGTGGAGAAAGATTTGATCAATGATGACAAAGATGGCGAACTCGTCTCGCTTTGTCTGGATCCCAATCGTAACGGAATATGGTCCCTGTACGCTCCGTCGAACAAGCTTCTTTGCCATCGAGTCGCAGCAAATTCCAATCTTGTTCAAACACATCAAGTATCTCTTTCTGCTTCGTTGGAACACACAGAAGATACTCTTCCTGATCCTCTCGAGAAGGCATACGAAAGATCTCAAAGGATAGCGTCTCGAAATCACTTGGATTCCTTGGCCGACGCAGACAGAGAAATGATCAAAACTGATTTAGAAGTGAGCGTTGAGGAAATCACACTTCTTTCCTCCGATCTCAGTGAATATTTTATTCGAAGACTATCTGAAGTCAATCGTTTTACCAGAGAAGCGGTGGCTTCCGGACTCGATGATTTTGCGCACAAATCGAATTTGAACAGACAACAAGGTCGACGTCACTTGAGTTGGAACAATCTTTTCGAGCACAGTAAACGAATCGTTGAGTTAAGAGTAAGACAAGATTTGGAGAGACAAGGACAAGATCAATCGGAGTACGCACATCACTACGCATACTTGTTTCGTGTGCTGTGTTGGAGAGAACTTATGGATCTCTGTATTGCACAGCAGAAGGAATGCATGCGTTCACTTTGCATTGCCGATGGATACGAATCGTCCTTGTGTGGTCCGATCGTACTACGAATTGGACTCATCTCTACGATTTGGCCCATGAAATGTATTGCAGCTGGCGGTCGTTTCGATTCGATATGGCAAGCTACTAAGGTAATGAAGTTGGACGAGTTTCCCGCAAACGATCTCATGCAAAGAGATATCGGACTCGGTGAAGATAGAGATTGGATCTATGAGGACGAAACGGAGATCAGAAGAACCATAGAAGAGTACGTAGATGTTCTGTGCTCCGATTCGGCACAATTTTCACATGCAGAAGTATGTGCTTGCTTTGATGGTGTTGCTAGACCTGGACGTTTTTTTGAGGAGCTTCTTGGTAGTGAGGAGGATGTGGAAGAAGAATCGAAACAGCAAAGGGAAGAATCCATATGGATCTCGGGACTCTGCTCAGCATCCATCGCACATCTTCGTAGACGTTATCAATTCATACGAAAAACGACCATCCTTCTGGCATACTTACATCGATCAAGCGTTGATTGGATATCCTCATCCCAATCTCAAATTTTCTCAATGTGTCTTCGTAAATTGGTTGAGTCTAGAACTTTGCTTCGTGTAGCGTCCATGCGAATAGTTTCGCTTCCTCATCGTGGTAGCGTAGTCGTACGAAGACAACAAAAACCTCTTCGTATTGGTCAGAGTTTACTTTCGATCTTTGTAAAATCGTCTTTGTCTTCGTTGATGCTTGGAAACAATCATGCGATGAGGACAACAAAGAGTATTCGAATTCTTCAGATTTCGAACGTCTCCATCGTTACTTCGTCACTTCGAAAATCCACTCTACTGATTCTCGATCTTTTGGGAAGTGCATTGAGAATTCATTTCGTAGCGACACAACATCTTCATATCTCCGAAAATGTGTCTTTGTGTTCGAAACTTCGCGTCGCCATCGCAGACTCCTCTTTAATGGTAGCACAAAACACCATGAGAGTCGTCGGAACTTCCAAAGGAATCGGAAACGTGGATGAGATTTACGAAGATGCGTCCTTGAATTTTGTTCAAGCTGTTTTGTTGATGCGAAAAGAAAACAAAAGTTCGGTAAGATTATGTCTTGATATTGCACACGCGTTCAATAATCTGGAACGCTCACGTCACGCTTTGGATTTTGCGTTTCTTGCTCTAGACGACAAGTTGATTTCAGAGGATGATGCTGAGACGGTATGGTCTCTCATCGTAGATATCAGTTTAAGCGATGTCATGATGTCAACATTAGATGACATGTCATATTACGACATTGCATATGTAGCAATTCAGAAGAGACGAAGTCATAAACAGGAGGATATGTTAAGACTTTTGAATCTCTTGGTGGATCGAAGGCATTTGAAGTGGATCGTCAGTGCTCATTGTGCCTCGTCCTTGTGGCACAACTCCAACTGTTCCATTCTTGCTGTGCTTCGAGATCGAGTGCGAAGTAATCGTGTACATTCCTCCATCGTGGAGCAGTTGTATGCGACGCTCATTGCACGAGGAAGATACAAGGAGGCTGCACAGCAAATGTTCGATCTCGCAGATTCCTTGGACGGACTACACGATCCTGAAAATGTTCGTGACGGAACGATGCTTTCTAGAAGAACGCGAGCCTTGCTTGCATCGATGGGTGCACTTCAGCTCGTTCCCGAGGATCAGGCTATTATGAGAAGACAAAGAAAGGATAGTCAAAGAAGATGTGTTCCGATCGTATTGAAAGATCTTCGATTCGATTTGGCTGTGGCATCTTGTCGAGAGACCTTGTTTCGACGCGGTGCTTCGAATGCAAAACAATGTGCGATCTTAAATCCCGAGGCGTGCGTTTCGCTCGCTATGAGCAGCGAGATGTACACTGTAGCATTTGAGTTGGCTCGTCATTTTTCGGGTGATGAAATGGTCACGAAAGTTATTCACAATCTCACACAAGAATGTGCATCCCTTACGATGCAGAGAGCTTCTTCCACGGACAAAGATACCGCTTCTGTGGAGAAAAAGTGCGAGTCCAGATGGAGACTTCTTCGTACACTTCTTGAAAAATCCTCATCGATCGTACACAAAGCTTGCGTCAAGGCAATTCTAGATTCCTCCCATATTGTTCCCGTACCACAATGGCTCGAGGGATATTTCTCCGGTTCGAACAAGAGGCACGTTGTTGTGCAGATTCCGATTCAGGCACGTCGTCGTGTGACGCTCTCGGCAATCTCTGAAATCATGAAACGATTTGGTGCCCTGGAAATCGAACCACAATGGCTCACCTCATCAGCGGAGAAATCTGTATCGGTCTTATTCAAATCTCCGATTGCTGCTCGAGCAGCTGTGAATCACACGTTTGATAATGGTGGTCCTCTCGTGCGTTTCATGGACGGAACTGTTTCTAGTGGTCATAAGTTTGGAGGTGAAGATGCGTGTGATCCTATATCGTTGATACGATCTTATCTAGACAAGAGTCTGATCAGCGAAGCTTGCGATGTTGCGCTGGAAGTGTTACAATCTTTTGAATCGTTGTCCAGAAGAGCAGATAACAAGCAACTTCCGGATCAACCTTTGTGGATTCCCGAGACTTTACTCGGAGAACTCATCTGGCGTGCATGTGCATCATGTTCCGTCGTGTACGGTACTTTGAATAAGTGGAACGATAAGAAAAGTGCTTGGTATCCCCGACTATGTGTGGGATGGCGACCCGATGTGGAATCTTCGTTCGTCTTGGAGTTCTCACCTCATATGGGTGAACAAGATACGGGTAAAATTGATTTGAAGGATGTTCAGGTTCGTGATGTTCCTTCTACTTCTTCTTTGAGTGAGGAGACGAAAGATGATAAACCGTTTTCATTTGAAGTAAGAGGAGAAAATGCACAGAAACATTTGTTCAGTGCAAATAGTGCAATAGAGAAACGAAAGTGGTTGCTTGCGTTGAAGGAAATGAGAGGTGAATCTTTTGATGATTCCAGTGAAGCGATTGTTTCACTTCGCACGCGTATAGGTATGTTGAGAAAGTTACTTTCGAACGTGATTTCTAGGAGACCTATATTTGAAAACTTGAGGTTCGAGAAACAGAGAAATTTAAATCTTGGTATTTGATGTTGCGTTGTGAGATAAAATTATATTAAAAGAAATTAATTTAAACAAAATTTATGCAATTTCTTGGTGTGATGATGATGATGATGGTGATAACGACAATTGTTTTGATTAACCCCACGAACGACGAAATGATCTTGAATTAATATTTGATGGTGTAAGAGTTGAACCAAGACGTTCTCTCCAGTAAAGAGCATCTCGTTTTATGACGGAACTGCTTTGTTGTTGTCTCAGACTGCGGTCTTGAGTTAACGATGCCGCAAGATTTTGCTTGCGTCTCGAAACTTTTAACTCCATCAAATCCATGATCGAAGTCTCTTTACCATCCTCTTCTTCATCCTCTTCATCATCATCATCATCATCATCATCTATAAAACTCAAACTTTTCTTCGTGACCGAAGGTGCTTCCGGCATTAACCAAGGAGCGACGGGTGTTTTTGCAAGATTTGTTCGACTTCGAGGTCTTTGAGCTGGACTCGCGAACATGGACGGTATGGGTGAGAGTCCAAATTGTGGTTGCGCAGTAGAAGATACATGTGATGGTGTATATTTTCTTCTTCGCATGACTGGACTCTTTTGAATGTTCGGACTACTATGTACTTTTTGATCCATTTCGTTTGAATACTTGCCGAGATGTAAATGTTTCTCTATTATTGAGACGCGTGTACTCAAGTCTCGAAGTAAACGTATGATTTCGTCCTGTTTGGACGTCGTTTGACAATGTAACGGTGTTTTTAACATTTCCATTCGTTTTTCATCACGAAAGAAATCACTGCATTGATCTTCTTCGTTTGTGTCCCAATCTGGTCCACTGTGTCTGTTCTGATGATTACTCGAAGGATCAAGTTGATCACCTCGCAACGTCGCGACCAAATCGATACTCATCTCCATGTCTCTCTCTTCTTCTTCATTATCTTCCTCTGTATTCTCATCATCATTGTTGCCATTCTCATTATCAAATATATTTGAAAAAGGTGGAAAATGTTCTTTTTCTGATGTTTGTCCTCTGAACGGATGAAGTGCTCCAGATTCCATTTTTTTTTTTTTTTACGCGGATACTTACACCAAATCTAGAAAATTGAACAAATTGAAAATTGAAACGGTTTTTTTTTTTCTCGAATCATGATTCCTCGTCGAAGTTCTCGTATTCAAAGTAGAAAATTCGTAAATTTAAACGATTTAAAACAAAATTCAAATGTAAATGTAAGAGGCGTAGTCGTAAAAGTAAATACATCGAAAGTTGTAAAATCAAAGAGTGTCCGAGTAGCCTCGATCGAGCTCGCTGACGCAAAGAGATCGATCGTTTTGAATCTTTGGGGAAGATTCGCAGATCAACATGGTCTTTGTGTAGGAGACGTAGTCGAATTTTACAGGGTATGGATCAAAATGAATACATATCGACAAATGGGATTGGAAGCTTCGTTTATTGGTAGAGAAGGACAAAAAATACGACTTTTATATCGATTCCAGGAGAAACGTTTCGAGAATTGTATTGAATCGGAGGAAGAACGTTTCGTGAAACAGATTCTTGAGGACGTGTCGAAAAGATATCCACGTCAATTACAAAAACCACAACCTTCAGAGAGTGCGATACGAAATATTATGGTTCAAACATTTGATACGCAAAGACCTCATAGTGTAGAAGGATCCGTGGATGTTGACGTCGTGATTGTATCCTTGAAATTCGAGAAAGGAAATAGACTTTTTGTTGCTGCGAGAGGATTCGGTAGCGATCAAGAGACAAAAATATCAATACGTTTTTTCGAGAAATGTTCAATAGACTTGCAGAACGTTTTGAGACAAGTTCAATTAAGTAAGGAGAGATGTGTTGTGAGGAATCTTTGTTTCAATAGGACGATTGATCCCTCGACGTACGGTGTTTGTGCCGTTTTGGACGCTACCCGCGAAACAAGACTCGAGAGAAGAGAAGATGAGATTTCTTCCGTATCTAAACTCTCAGATTGGATTCATTCTTTAAATGGTAAAGCTCCTTCTTCATCATCCTCTTCTTCGAGTATTCCTGTGAGAGGAAAGGTGCGAGCTAGCGTTTCGAGACTATACTTTCCCTCTTTGTGTGGTGAGGATTTGAATTCGAAGAATTTGATCAACATTTTTTCGAGTGAGCTTCATCAAGGTTTCGAACCCTTCAAAATCGCGTTGAATGATCTTCACAACACGATACCGACTGTTTGGGTGTACGTTTCGTCTGAGTTAGCAGCACAAATCTTAGGAAACCCGAGCATAAGTGATGTTGTAAAGAAGGACAAGTATGCCTGTGAAACGTTATTGAACATTGTAAATGAGCTTTCAAATATGCACAAAAATGGGGAGAATATAGAGATGTCTCTTGTTGCGTATTTACATCGTCATCATCATTATCAAAGTATGGCTGCATCGTCTGCTGAGTTCCATTCTGAATTGTCTGCTGAGTTCCATTCTGAAGATCTTAGTAAACATAGCAGCATGATGAAGTTGAGCGAATCTCAAGTCTCATGGGCTGACTACGACATCGAGTTAACTGGGATTTGCTTTTCGTTTTGAACCTGGGCTGGGGCCTTTATTTATTATGAGTATTTATGTGTATGTATATATATGTGTGTGTGTGTGTGTTTGTTTGTTTGTCTCTTCTTCATTCACAAGCCTTTATTGCACCATATATACATAGAATTATTTTATATACGAGTACGTACTTAAACACGGCGTTAAAAAAAAAATACACGACGTACAAGCAAAGAGGAATCCTACTAATCATAAAGGGCAACTCCTCCTCCTCCCCCTCCCCCTCCTCCTCCTCCTCTTTCGATCTCCAGGATCGCATTTTCAATTTTCGAAAGACGATGCAGTAGAAATTGAAATTGTATGAAAATCAAGACAAGAAAAATAAATATCATTGTATGAACGCCGGGTACAAAAGATACAACGCCATCGTTGCTATCTTGATGCTTACTTTGACTTTTTCTTGTTGTAGAATCATGATGAACGGCTGACACAGCAGAAGAATTGTTATTCTTCGTACATGTTTTCTCTTTTCCGCTTAAAATCATATTTGCCGCCATAATAAATTCCTTGTATTGATCTTTGACTTCACTTTTTGTGCTCGAAATGATTTGACTCTTGAACCAAGAAGATTTTATCCACGTCAAAGCACATCCGATTTGGATCTTGCACCGATTCTCGGATACATGAGTGAATACAATTCTGGTACACACGAGAAAACATTCACTGAGACCCATCGGAAGACCCGATACTTTAGCTTGACAACTCCACACGAGACGATTTTTCATTGAATAAATGAATTGAGCTTGTCGAAGCTTCGTTTGAACAGTTCTACCTACTTGAGTTACCTTGTTCTCAAATCTCACGCGACGTGCTCGAAATGACTTTACACCAAATGAATAATCCTCATCAGGACATACGCGCTCTGTCGTGTTCCGAAGAAAGGCCCAAGACAACGAATCATCGTCATCACGAGTAATCAATGTTTCCAACTTGGATCTCCACATTCCTTCCTTCGTATCTTTCAAATCTCTCCATTCCTCTACTTGAAGATTCTCCACACCTAGACGTTTCAAGAATACATCATAACACAAGCTCTCACGAGCCCAGAGTTTTTTAAACACGTCCTCGATCGAGAGAGAGAGATTTGATTCGAGTACTTGTGTAAAAGGTTTGGGAAATGCGGGGGGAAGAGATAGTACGGGGGGATGATGAAGTGAAGCGACAGACTTTGTTTGCGCTACAAGAGGCGATAGAATTTTCTTCTCCTTTTCATCTTCACCCTTATTATTACGATTCTCCTTGTTCAGCAACGTCTTATCCTCGGAGATTTCAGCGATTTTCAAAATCAAATCCACACATTCATCACGATAAAGACAATGCTGAAAAAGATATGACTTATTATCATTTGTGATGATCTCGAAAGCAGTGGGAAATACGATTGCCGTCATTTTTTTAATGACAGATTTAATATCACCTTTCCGAAGTACCAAGGGTTTCATTTTTTTGTACAATGAGGTATGGAAGACAAGGCATGACGTCGCAAGATATATACGACCTTGATATGGATGAGATAGTGTGTGATTCTTCGACATCAGTGCACACGCGTATGATATTGACACGACGTCTCCTTCGTCCAAGAGCGCATCGACCTCGTCTACAGTTCCACCGAATCCAGTAGCTTCAGCAGCTGCACGAAGTACTCCCGACTTGATTTCACTTGTCGTGCGCTTGCGTGGAGAAGATTTGAGAGTTGAAGTTTCAGATCGACCTTTCGAGGTAGTAGGATCCTTAAAGGTTAGCGTAATAGGAAACGATGATTCGCGAATCGTACGAATGCATGCCTTAAAATCGTTTTTTTCACATTTTTGACCATTGATTTCGATTAGAATGCTTCCTAGTTTTACATTCATCTCATCTGCCGCTGAACCTGGCGTAATACTACGTATCACAACATGCTCCCCTTGCATCTTTGTGAATTGAATACCGATAGGTTTGCTTTGAAATGTCAAACATCTTTTGTTTCTACTCATCGTTGTTTCCTTATCCTTGTCCTCAAGTGAGGATGACAAAACGAAAGAGTTGAGCGGATCACTATGAGAGCGACGATGAATCTTCTTCTTTGATGGTGTTGAATCTGTATTCTTTGAGAATTCTTGATCTTCTTCTTGATCTTCTTCTTGATCTTCTTCTTGATCTTCTTGTTTTTCTTTGATCGAATGTTCTTCTTGTTCCTCTAGTAATTTCAGATCGGAACTCAATAACTTTTCCACTTCGATAACATTCCTACTGCTTGAATCCTCAAGACAAAGTTTCGAGACATTTTGTTCTTGTGGTTCTTCTTCTTCTTCTTCTTCACTCTCTGTTTTTATTTTATTTTTTTCTTCTTCTTCCTCTTTGTCTTTACTCGACACATCGCATTCATCATTACTCATAGATTTGAAAATTTCACTCGTCGCATTCAAAAACGTTTTCATACACGTTTTCAAGACGCCAAGACGTTGAGATTCATAACTCAAATATTTCTTTTTCATTTCGTCTTGCGTTTTTTGAAGCTCCTCAATTTGTCTCTTTAACAACGTGCCGTCTCTCTCCAAGTCTTGTTTTGCAGCAAGAATCTCTTTTTCTACAATGCTTCGTCCACTATCTTTTGATTTCTCCGACAGTGCTGAGACTGCTTTCTCACGAAATTGATTGAATTGATCTACAAGTCGACCTCCAAACGAATCTGTTCTTTTTTTTTTGGACGGGGACATCGTCGTACTTGATGATTTTGAGGGACTACTCTCTGTTTTTTTCGTTAATCTTTCAAGCTCTCGAGTCGCTTGAAGTAGTCGCTGTTTTGATTTTTGTGACGACGTCGTCAGATTTTTTATTTTTGTCTCCATCATTGAGATTTTGTTGATTTTCAGATCTTGAGACATGGTAACATTCATGTTCTTGAGAACTTCAGTGTGTGGTTCAAGAAGTTTCAACGCGCGTTGAATACATTTACGACGTCGTCTCATATCATCTAATATCACATTCCAAACTTTAGAAAATGGATTGTTGTTGTCATTATTGTTACTACAATTCAAAACTGAATTGCATGTTTTCTCATGTTCTTTGATACATTGGATACAACTTGACCAATACACATACGTAGCTTTCATGGAATCGAGTAAGTTTTTGGAAGCGATGTTAACATCTACCACGTCTTCGTCGATTCGAAAGTCACATTTCAAGAAGGTTGTTTGCAAATCATTTATGATTTGTTCAGTGTTTACGTCTCTTACGTGCAAGGCAACGCGTATCTAATTAGTTGTGTGAGTGAACGGAAGGAAGTGAGTGAGATGAAGGAGATAAGAGTTTAAAAAAAAAAAATGACCTTGTCTCGCTTTTCGTCCACATTCTCAATTCTAATACCCTACGTACTCGCATCGACGCACTATCAATACTTTCACTACACTTCTTAAGCCTTTCTTGAAGAAGATTGATGATGGATTTTAATTCTTCACGATTACACATTATCTCAAGATCTTTTCGAGAATTAAAGTACGTCGCTTTACAGTCCTTTACGGTTCGTAGTTGAGTGCGTACAAGATCTTGCATTTCGCTCAATTTTCTGGGTCCCTTTCTCATAAAGAGCCACGTGGGACTCACAGAGTTTCCTGAAAATTCAGCATCTTTGTCAGAATTAAATGTGAGAACATTATTATGAACATCGTGAGATCTTTGCAATGCAGAATCATAACGAGCTTTAGCTTTTTCCATTACGTTCTCCGCTGTTTTTATTTCTTTCATTCGTTGTTGAAACTGCCGTCTCGCGTTTTTCGTTGTGTTCGAGAATATCTCTCTGGATTCTTGAACACATCGCATAACATCTATCCGAATTATATTTAATAACTGAGTATGTTCTTTCTGTAAAGACATTTCGGATTCGATGTGATGTTTGAGAAAACGGCTAAGATTCGCGTTTTTTTCCAATCCTAACGCGCTGTTCGCCGAGTTTTGAATATTCGACTCGTACTTTCGAATTATGTTGATCGTTTCTGACACAACATTCAAAAATCTCAACATTTCTTCACACTGTTTTGAGAATACTATCTCCGTCCTATCCTTCCATTTTTTGAGTGACATTTTTTTGGGGGGAGGCTCAATTTCGACCCCCTTTCCTTTCTAACGAACCCGTGAAACCGTTGCACCGTTGCACAGAATACACTCACGTAACTCTTAGTTCTCTTAAGAGAGTTCATATGAATAAATTATTTTACAACAATAGTATATATATATATTACATTTTCAATCCTCTAAAACTACATTTTGGAGGATACAAGATTTCATCTGGAGTAAAGTTACAAGTCACACTGACGTGAGGTGAACCGATCGATATTGTGGGAAACAATCGGTCACCTTTTTGTAAACTAACCGGAGCAGGTTTTGCGACGAGTCTTCCATTCATCGTAAACGCTGTCCTCAAACGTTCCTTCGAATCGACTTGACAAAGTATTCCAATTACAGCACTTCCACCGAACGTACCATCCTTTACTCTAAAACACTTGCCATTAATTAACACATTTCCATCGGAATGATATCCAACACTATGCCCCATCATACCGGTACATGCATTCAACGGCATCCGCTCCGTGGAGAGACCAACACACAACTTGCAACTTCTTTTCTCTTGTTCTTCTTCTCCCTCCTCCTCCTCCTCCTCCTCCTCATCCTCCCCATCCAAATCCTTCTCCTCAAAGTGCTCCGCAACAACAAACTCAAAGAAAAAAGGTAAACATGCTCTCTTGCTGTTCCTGCTTTTCAATTCTGCATCGATCCACAAATTTGCTCGACTTGATACGAAACGTTGATGACATCGAAACTTGGATACTCGAAGACCGACACAATCAATTCGTAGATCCTCGTGCGTGTCTTTAGGATTCATCTGAGGCATCACGTAATCCTCATCGCTCTCACTTCTTAATCTGTCAGACGCAGCTTGAAGAACGCCGTTTGTGTACGACGCAAAATCGTTAAGTAACGCCTCTCGAGCATATGGTGAGGGTGGAAAAGACTGCGGTGTCGTTACTCTTCTTCTTTTTCCTCCCTCCTCCTCCTCCTCCATGGATTCTCTTCGAATCTTTTTTTCCACCAAACTGCTTTCCTCCGTATTGGAAGGTACAGAAACAGTTGCAATAAAAGGACGACGATCAATATCATAATGCATATATCTAGCCAAGTTTCTGGATTGTGTTTCATCCACAACATCATATTCCAAGACGTATCCCGTCAAAGCGACCTCGGAAGGTGATCTCGGAATCGATTGATAGGGTTTGATACACTTAGCGTTGTAAACCCAAAACCCGGGTAAAAACTTTTGCTTCACACTTTCGACTAGATTAGAAACGAGTTCCTGTGGTTGTGGTCCTGTCCTGGCCTTTTCAATCAACGAGGAGAGCTTAGATGACAGGGAGCTAGGTAAAATATGCAAAACGACGTCGTATTGAAGCACGATATCTCCTTTACGATTTCCCGGTATCGCAGACATCGCTCTACGTAAGATTGCATCGAGCCCATTTGATACGGCTTCAGGTAAAATATGAAGAAGTTTCGAAGTGGATGATTCTTTTTGAATTTGAAGTTTTTTCAAGTTTTTTTTCAAGGAGGATTGTTTTTTATTACCCCGAGGAGATTTTTTTGTCTTCTTTTTTTCGTCTTTCTCATCACCCTCGTCATCCTCCTCTTCCTCTTCATCATCACCCTCAATAATTAAAGAGTCTCGTCTGTCCGTTCCATCCAGACTTCGTTTCAAATAATCCACCGTTTTAGTTACCTCTTCTTCGTCGTTGATGATCTCTATATTCGTCGTTTTGGAATTTCTTGCTACTCTGGTAACAGATTCGGATATATTACAAACAAGGGTATGAATATATAGCATACTATCATAAACACCACGTATCGTATGAATAGGATACGATGCGATATGATTCCTTTCATTTGTAGAGGGTGACGGTATTCCCTTCTCCTCCTCCTCCTCGTTCATTTTCTTCCTGATGACACAATGTGTATCGGGAAAGTATACCATATTCAATCGATCGGGAAAGTATACCATATTCAATCGATCGGGAAAGTATACCATCATCAAAGAAGGTATCCAAAAAAAATCGAAAAAATGTCAACAAAACTTCACTTCACGGGTGGTACAAGTGTGGAGAGTATTGATGAGCAACTTTCAATGTCTCTTCAAAAACTCAATAGTTTTCCAGAAAGTGCATTGAAGGATTTCGTGGACGCGAATCTTTGTTTTCTTCGAAATCCGAAGGAAATCGATTTGTTAACGTTATTGGATGAAGTCTCAAAGAAACACAAAATCAAGAACAAGAAAATATTGAAAGTACGTAGATTTTAATATATTCCTTTCTACTTTTGGATCATTTTTTATCCTCTGTGTCAATAGTCAATATATATATATATATATGTATCCCAACAACAAACATACGTTCAACTCCTATCAACAGAACACGGTTCGAGGGACGCTTTTCGTTTTTCGCGAATCCTTGAAAAGAAATTTGAATACAACACAAGTTTCGAAAGACTTGCAAAATTTGGGTGTCAATAAGAAAACAGCAGATTTAGTTACATCATCGTGGAGTAAGGAATATGGATATATTAAAGTATCAATGCTTGCATCAGCATTAAAGGTACACAAACTCGTCGATATGGAGTGGAAATTCGGAGTCACGGCTGCGACGAACGAAATGGAAAAAGTCGGTACGACGTTCCTTCAAATCAAATTCGTAATCGAGAAGGGTGATGGAGAGAGCAGCGAACAAGAATCAGTATATATGGAACTTTCATTGCAACAATTTTATGAATTATTGGGTCAGCTCGAAAAGGTCAAATCGTTGATGGATTTGATGTCGAATTGACGATTATTTTCTGATATAACTATTTCATTAAAAAGATAAAAACCTTATTATGTGATCACTGGTAAAAGCAACCCCCTCCTCCTTTTCAACATTTAAAGACGTCCCCCGCTTCCAGCAACAGTCTCCACAACCTCAGCCTCGTCGCGCTCCATTTTCTTACCCGTATCGGCGACAGATCCCTCGTGCACCTCCATAAGTTTGGTAATGTCGAACTTGGGTTTCTTGAGCACCTTCGCCTTGCGAATGTACACATCCTTGAGAGGATAGATGGAGTTGCAAGCTTTCTCGATCTCCTTTCCAATGGTTCCAGTGACGAACTTACCGAAAAGCTCTTTGAGCTCACAATCGGCAGCAGCCTGCATGATCTCGGACATCTTCTGTCTGATTTTTCTTTTCTGAGATCCCTGAGCATACGAAGTCTTCTTAAGCTGAGATCCTCTTCTCTTGGTGAAACCGATGCAGAAAAGACGAAGGACGTATCCGTCGGTGGTCTTGCAGTCAACCCAGCATTCGATGAGGGTAGACCACTTCTTCACGAGACTGCAAAGCTTGTCCTTCGTGAAGGTCATTCCGTGGAAATTGGTGAGACACGTATTTCCAGAAATCTCTTCAACACAGAGCTTGATCTTACGGAAGAAAAGATCTTCGTCATTATTCAAATCTGCAAGAGAGACTTCTACGACACGTCCTTTCAAGGAGTCGGTAGACGTCTTGAGACCGGCGGTACGGTTCACGATCGTCTTTCCAAAGTCACGCTGTGCGAAAATAGCAGGAGCCTTGAGAGTGTACCAGTCTTTTCTGGTCATGGGGTCCACCGTCTTCTTACGGGATCCCTTTTTACCCATCTTTTTGTTCTTACCGATAGCCATCTGTTTGTGTGTGTTTGAGAGTGAGTGATGATGAGTGATTGTTCGTGCGGACGATCATTATGATGATGTTCGAGTACGATTTGATGATCGGATTGCGTCGGAAGAATATGTTGGATTTCAAGAAATGATACTCATGATAATAATGATGATGGTCGTGTTAATTTATATGATCATATATATATATATATGCTTATGATGATTTTGAAAATGATGTCGCAAGAAGCATAGAATATTCATTATTGCATACACACGAGGACCGTGGTCCCTCCCGTCGCCGAGAGTAAGAGTTCGTGAATAATGTTAATGGAAACTCATCTTCTCAAATTCTCACGATATGATTTAAACAAAAAGAAAGAAAGACAACGAGAATGAACACAAGATACGTTCATATTCAAAAACTTTAATAAATGAAAACACCCATCTCTTATAAAATGTAGTACGTACAATTAATGTAATGAAGGTCTTTATCTTTACTTCCCCAGAAATTGGCCAATTGTTGATAGTATACAATCATAAATGTATTATCTATAAGATCTATAAGTCGTTAGACGGCTCCTAAATTTTCGAAGGTTTCAAAAATGTTTTTATAAAAAGTATGAATCTGGATTTCGTTCTCGTCCTAGTCCTTGTTTTCACATATCGGAATATACTTTTGAAATCAAGAACATACATTTCAGGATATGATGATCCAGCAAATTACGAACAAAATTCATATTTATCTCAATCAAAGTTTTCATGGGATATTTTCGAGAACGGAGTGATTTTAGGCGTTTACGAACCAATCTCTCTACTGTTTCGTCTTTACGCCTCAAAAGTCGTAGAACTCAGTGCTTCGAATGTATTACGTATAAGTCTCGGTATTCACGTTATAAATACACTTCTGAGTAGACGATTTGCTTCGTACATATTGCAAATATTTACTAACGAAAAGGAAAATCGAGTTTGCGCGTTCGCCGCGGCACTGTTTTTCGGTATACATCCTCTTCGAACGGAAGTCGTAGCTTGGGCATCTGGTCAATCCTATCTTCTGGCTACAATGCTTGTGTTTCTTTTTATCAAAACACATCGGCATTTTCGTGTTCTTGCGATCATATTCTTCGTGTCAGGTGTGCTTTGTAAAGCCGTCGCTATTTCGTGTCCGATCGTATTGGTCGGAATAGACGTGTTGAAGGATTTGACTTCTAGGAGACCGAGAAAGAATGTGTTTGAATCTTTGCTCCTTTCTATTAAACGACACAGAGGGATGATTTTGCTTTGTGTTCTTTTGGCATGTCTACTTGTTCGTCATACTTCCTTCTATTCCTCCTCCTCCTCCAAATCGTTCAAAGTATGGGATTTCGTAGCTAAACTTACATGCGGCCCGACATTTTACCTTCTCAAAACGTTTGTACCCATAAATTTATCCTTACGTTATCTTATTCCCTCGATGACTACGTTGATGAGCTCTTGGGAACATGTGATGTGTCTTGTAATGTTCACGATTGCCAATCTAGCCGCATCATTTGTATTGTTCGTGATGAAGACAACAACGATGACAACATCAGCAGTAGCCTTCTCATGGATTGTTTACGTGTCTATTCTGAGTCCCACAATTATGTCCTCACACTGCACGGTACTTGCAGCTGATCGTTACTCCTACTTACCTGCTGCACTTCTAGGTGTACCTCTTACTGCTTCTGTTTTCGTAAAATTATCTTCGCCTAGAGCCAACCTTACTTCATTTTTTCTTCTCTTCCTACTTATGATGCCTTACGTCAACATAACTTCTCAACTCGTAAATTCCTGGGAAATTGAGGAAAACCTTTGGCGTCGTCTCATAGAGATCAATCCTAAAGGAGATGATGGATTGTACATGAATTTAGGAAATCATCTCTTGGAGATGTCACGTTTTGAGGATGCATCTGAACTTTATGAAACTGCTCTGTTTCATCATAACATCTCCTCCTCAACACTCGTGATGCAATATGCAGCTTCCCTCTCGTTACGTGAACTTCAGGAAGACTCAATTAAGATCTTGAGAGAGAATCTAGTAGATTTGAATACGCCAGGAATCTCTCTCTTGATTTCGAATTTGTACGATATGAAAAAAAACCTGGAATCGTACGTTTTGCGTAGGGATTTTTTTGTTTTTTGTTTGTCATTTTTATTTTTCTATTTTTCTTGCCTTTTTTCGGACCGCAACTTCAAGACTCATTTTCGTCCCAATCCAGATACGAGATTTTTGATAAAAATCGTGACATTCTCTTGCATTCATCCCCGCAGACGTTGTGCATTGCTTGTGATATACTTCGTAGAGACCATCGTCTCGTGGAAGCTGAGATTTTGTGTCGTCGTGCTTTGTCCATGAATCGAGATGATGATTTAACTTTAAAAGCTACGTCTGCTTTGTTGCTGGATCAAATTTCACGAATTCGAGAGGAGAAAAAAATACAATTTTGGAATCCCTTGTCACCGCAATTTTCTTTGTCTTCACCGTCATCCTATTCCTCATCTCAAGGACGCGTCAAAGAAGTCAAAGATCTTTTGATTCACAGAATGAATCTAGCACGAAAGAGACGTGATATGCGAATCATACTAATGGAGATTTGTAAGGATATGTTGCGTCTTGACTTTGAATCCGAATTGATTTTGTCCTACGTTCGAGAAGCTGAGAAGAATGGATGTGATGATTTGAAATCACCCTCAAGTAAAGTATTGAGTCGAAGAGGACCTGCCGTGACGTATTCGACTTCGAAACCATATTCATATTCACAGTGCCTCTCCTCGTTTGGATCGATATTTGCTGATCTAAAACGATTCGAGGAGGCTGCGTCGTATTTTGACAGATCAGCAACTTCATTTCACGTCGAGGAGCATGACACGTTCAAAAGTGGTGAGGAATTTTACAACGCAGCAGCAATGTATGGTGAGATGAAAATGTGGCAAGAATCTAGAGTACGATTCGAGAAAAGTTTGAGCATGAGACCAGATCTCACGACTGCGTATTGTTATCTCGGTTCAATCAATTACATGCTCAACGAACATGAAACAGGATTGAAGAATTTTGAAAGATGTTTTGATGAAGGTGGTGAAGTTGACGAGAGTGGTGTGTTTCATCATATTCGGGATTTGATGATTTCATAAGAAAAAAGGGGAAAGTCTCCTTGTCCATCATCTATCTCTATTACGAGTACTATTATTATTGTATTATTATTATTATTATTCTTTTTTTTTTATTTATTATTGATATATATGCATATACCCTAACTAACTAATAATGTGCTTATATTTGCCAAAATAGTTGGGCCACCACCACCTCATGCCTATCTCCTCCCCCTCTTATGAGATAACTCGGTCTGCGAATCTTCTCTCCTTTTTCCCCCGGAGGCAGCTCTGGCAGCTCCTCCTCACTCAACTCGAACTGTGAACTGCCTCTTCTAAGAAGACATTGCAGCATTGCAGCACAGGTGACACACACAAAAGTACACAATCTGTCAAATTCAAGAAATCATGTTACTTCTCATCTGCATTTTCATTGCACTTACCATCACAAATTCTCAAGACATCTATCCTTCCGATATATTGGGAACACAAATTGCTTTGGGTAAAAGCGGATTAAACAAAATAGCCGAGACGTCGGCCCCGTTGCTCATCGAAGCCATAGAAAGCTCTTCTGTAAACCCCGTGACGATCGATAAACATGGATTTGAGTTTAAGTTAAAGCATTTGACATTGAAAGACATTGATATCGACACGATCGATGTTGAATTCGTTGAGGAAGAAGATTCTGGAATTCAATTCGCGGTTCGAGGTTTCACGCTGAAATGTTCCGGGGATTACTCTTACAAGCTCTCGGCATGGCCTCATGTACCAAGTGGAAGTGGTGATTTTGACATAACGATTGGCTCTGAATCCAACGTCATGGGAAGTATTGCTATCGAAAAGGATAATGAGTATACGAGAACGAATATTGAAATGATGACGTGCAAATCGAAATTCGACATCACGAAACTACACTTCGGAGGAGGCATTACGAGCGATTTACTTGATCTTTTCAAAAGCACCGTGGAATCAAGCCTTGAATCCACAATAGATGTCACAGTATGTGATGCATTGAATGATTTTATCACTGAAACGAATTCATCCTCTTTTACGGATCTTGTTCTCTGTTCCGTAAAGTCGGACAGATCCGCTCTGGCTTGCGCCTTGAATCTGAAGTACGGCATGGGTACGTTGTTCACAAACTCTTCATCTCTCTTTGTCTATCACTCCTTCCGTCTCTTTTTCCGTTTCCCTTTTCATCTTTACAAACTAACTTTATCTCTCAGGACCAGGACCATTTTCCCCGGATCGCTTTTTACCTCTTGTTGTACCCAACGGCATCGCGGAGGTAAACGTGAACGATGAGTTGAATTCACAATATCACGTCGAGATCATAGCCGAACTTTTACCCTTCAGTTACTTTATTCTTGAAATGTTGTACAAGAAGAAGATAATCGATGTTTACATCACTCAATCCATGCTTGATAAAGAAAACATAACGATCTTTGATCTTAACACAAAGACGTTGAAGAAGATTGCACCGATGATGTACGAACGTTGGCCTGATATGGAAATGCAAATCGAAATCAACGCTACGAATGCCCCTTCCCTCTCAATTTCAGAGCATCAAGGTCTTGTCATTATGTTTGAAGCGACGTGGGCATTTCAAGTCAGAAATCCTGTGTTTGGACTCAAGACTGCTTTCGTGTTGTCTGCGACGGATGTACTTGAGGTAACACCATCAATTCATGACGCGTACTTGACTGTGGAGATTGATTCCATAGATTGCAGCTCACTTGATTTGGCATCCTCAAATGTTGGGTTTGTCAATACATCAGAACTTCAGAATTACTTTGAGTTTGCTTGTAACGACGTTGCTCTTCCGTACTTGAAAAAGTTGACAAGTAAGCTCAACGTTTCCTTGAATTCGATTTCGAGTGATATTGAATTTTCGAATCCCTCCATTTTGTTGAGAAGTGTACCCGTCGTATCTTCGGAAGATAAAAATCTTGTAAACACCGATGCGTTGATCCTCACCTCGAATATTTCCTTAGCTCTGAAAGACAAAATCAAGAAAGAAATGAAGAAGAATACTTTAATTAGTACACAAAAAAGACGACTTGGTTCACGAAACAAAAAAAGACGTTTCGCAAAACCATCAACACCTCATGCTATCTACAAACCTCAAGTCACACCGTACGGTGCAGTTCTCTCCCCCTTCAGCATTTTAGATATCACGAATTACGGAGCTGTTGCAGAAAGTTACGATGCTAGGGAATTTAACACGCTTGCAATTAACAGAGCATTCGCAGAAGCGTCCTCTGGAGACACGATCTTGATTCCAAGTGGCAAGACCTTTTACTTCAATGGTGGGATCAACGTGTATCAAAAGACAAACATCGGTCTTCAAGTCGAAGGAGTCATGAGAGCTGCTCCGAATTTTGATGAATGGCCTCTCAGCAACGGCAAATACGTTCCCTTTATTCAATTTGAGAATTGCACGGGTGTCACGATAACAAGCAGTACGATGTACGGTGTGGGTGGTTTGAAGGAAAACAATAAGCAAGCGTTGCGTGGAATTGCAGATACTGCAGAGCATGGTCTCATCGATGGTCAAGGAAAGCGGTGGTGGAATGCGTACGTTTTGGATAGTGGGGTTGCGACTGGTGTTTGTGTTTGTGTTTGTGTGTGTGTGTGTGTGTGTGTGTGTGTGTGTGTCACTCACTCTTTCCTTTCACTCTCTCATGAACTCCTTTCACTTACCCTCAATCACAGATACACGATTGGAGCTTCTGGACCAAAACGTCCGAAACTCTTGATCATTACAGAATGCGAGAATATTTTAGTAGAAAACATTTTTTTCTTGAATTCACCTTCGTTCCATGTTCTTTTGGATGATGTTCTTCACGCAGAGGTACGACACATTACGGTGTTTGTAGATAAATCCGTCTCGAATGAGGAAAGTCCTTCCGTCGCACCTCGCGGAGTTGAAAATCTGTATCAACATTCTCGTCTTCAATTCGAAGATCTTAACACAGACGGATTCGATCCGAAAGGCCGAGATGTTTGGTTTCATCACAGTCACATCAACAACGACGACGACTCGATCGCTGTGAAACCATGTGATGCAAACTGTACTTACAGTGAGTGTAGTGAGGACATGCTGTTTGAGAATCTCATCTTGATAGGTTTCGGTGCTTCGATAGGATCTGTGCCACCACATCCGAATCACAACTGTGTTCGTAACATTACGTTTCGAAACATCTCCATGCCAGGCACAGGTAAGGGTGTGTACGTGAAATCAAATCCGGGTTGTGAGAACAACAACGGCACGGAATCAGGAGAGATCTCTAACATACTTTACGAGGATATGAATATCTCCAAACCTCTGTGGTGGCCTATCTGGATTGGACCACAGCAACAGAACGAACCCGATTGGACTCCAGATCAGCGAAAATCAAGCTGTTCCTTGTTCTATCCTTTTGTTGATACTTGCCCAATACCTGGATGTGTGAACTTTGAGAACATTACATTACGTCGCATCAACATTACAGATTCTGTGTTCTCTCCGGGTGTTATCTTGGGAAACTCCACAAATCCCATGCGCAACATAGTTTTCGACTCGGTCGTGGTGGAGCGCCCTGGGACATTGCCGTTTATGGGAACATATAAGTGCACTTCATCAGATTTAACTGTCTTGGGCACCACGAATTTGTTTCCTGAGTGTGAATGACTAAGTGAAATAATGGATATTGATTTGTTTGTATTTTTGTGTGTACAGGAGGTATATGTATATATATACACGCATCTAATCTAAATATATTACGAAGAAAACTTCAAAGCACGGTTTAACTCCTTCTTCGCGTCTTGAACTTTCGAAAGCAAGTCCTTAAGTTGTTCGAAATTACAAGTAAATTCCACATCTTCGGGTACACCCAACGCGCTTACTGTCTTGAATTTTATGAAATACATATCTTCGTTCAACTTTCCAACAGCCGAGGAACGAAGCGAGTAATCGAGACGCCAATCGATACCTATGATTTTGGGAAGTTTGAATCCAATGTTACCTAGAATTTTTTGTATTTCCTCAACATTTTCTCTATAAACTTGTCCAACTAATTTGATTCTGGAATCTAATAAACCTGCCTCCTGAAGCTGTGCACTCAATGCGGATTCTGACGAATCGGTCTTTGCAGCCTCAAGAAGAAACGCCGTTAGCGAAGCGTACACAGCTTTGGCGATCACGGCATGTTCCTGATCCAAACCTTTGAATTTTTGAATCGTGAGGCGTTTC
>JACKZZ010002832.1_pt1 | contig 30359 bp, 49 predicted proteins | sample 8027871 | NCBI WGS metagenome assembly JACKZZ01 (sample SAMN15724774, study PRJNA655200) | protist metagenome | isolation source: fluorescence activated cell sorting (FACS) single amplified genomes of... | place: USA: West Boothbay Harbor, Gulf of Maine | collected 2000-07-19
TAATACAACTATACAAGAAAAGACATTGACTTTTAATATATCTATATTAGCTATGGATATTGTAGATATATCTAAAGAAGACACAATAGATATTTTTAGAGGTAATAATAACGAGCAAGACGTATTAAATACTCAATTAGCTATATTAACTAGAATTGCATCTATTTTAAAACGTGGTGATTTGTATATAGATAAGTATCAATTACAAGGTGATATGAGTTGCGAACCTTTTGTAGATAGATTTGAGAATAAGTTAGCTGGTTGGACTGGTACTTTTGATGTAGTTATTCAAAACGATATGACGATATGCTAAATAGAACTAAAGAAGCTTTAGATGATTTTAAAAAGTATGTTATACAACAAGCTCGTACTAACCTTACTAAAGGTAAAAAGAATGTTGATAAAAAACTTTATAACTCTTTGCAAGGTTTTCTTGACGAGTCTCCTGCTGGTTTTAGACTATATTTTGAAATGGAAGACTACGGTATGTTTCAAGATAAGGGTGTTAGTGGTAAGAAAAAGAAATACGATACGCATTTTAGCTATAAAAATAAAAAACCACCTATTGGACCATTAGCTGAATGGGCAAAGAAAAGAAACATAAGATTAAGAGATGAGCAAGGTAGATTTAAAAAAGGCAATTATAATACTATAGGCTTTTTAATTTCTAGAAGTATATTTGAAAAAGGTATTAAGCCTAGTTTATTTTTTACAAAACCTTTCGAAAGAGCAATTAAAAGATTGCCAGAAGATTTAGCTAATGCTTTTGGTGATGATATTAAAAATATGATATAATGGCAAATTTATTATTACGTTCACCACAATATAAATCTACTACTGCTGTCGGTATGTTATCTGCTAATATAGACGTTAGTATTGATGGTACATTAAGATACTCGATAACTAAAAACGCAATCAACAACGTGGTGGTATTTGATATATCAGAGATAGCAAGAGATTATATAGAACACTCTTTTAGTCAATCTAACCCATCATCTACAATAGCTATAAGCACAACTATAACACAATACACAGGGCTTAATGGTACAGGTACTGCAACTGTATTGTCTTCTGTATCAGATGTAGGCTTTGATGGCTATGGAGAGTTTAGCGAAGGTATAAACCCAACACTACCATCAACAACTATGCAATCTAACACAGATGTTTATTTGCCTTTTAATACTGCTAGTTATATACCACAAAACCTTTTATCAAGTAAAGCACATATATCTACAACAGATACATCAGTAACACTAATTACAGGGCAAGTGTTTACAATCAACAGAGTATGTGATACAAAGTTTGGTTCTACAAAGGTTACTTTTGTTAATAAGTTTGGCGCACTACAAGAGATGTATTTTTTCTTTAAGCAGCAAGAAATAGTAAATGTAAGTTCTGAAAACTATAAGTCTAACCTTGTAACAAATACAGACCCTGCAACATACGACATAACAAGGCATCAAGTATCTACATACAACGTAAATGCTAAAGAAACTATTAGCTTAAACACTCCGTTTGTTGCTGACAATTTCAACCTAGCATTAGAGCAATTGTTATTAAGTGAGCATATATGGCTTACTAAAGATGGTACTACTTATCCTATCGCACCTAAAACAAAGTCATTACAAAAGAAAACATCCGTAAATGATAGGCTTGTGCAGTACACTATGGAATTTGAATATGCGTTTGACAAAATAAATAATGTAAGATAGTGATTATACAGCTATACATATCAGACCAAAGGGTAGAATTATTTAAAGACGAAAGTGTTACAATAACAGATAGCATCCAAAATGTAAAAGATATTGATAAGGTGTTTACTGCTTTTAGTCAATCATTTAGTATACCCGCGTCTAAAGCTAATAATAAGATATTTAAGCACTATTATAATTTTGATATAATAAATGGTTTTGATGCACGTAAGAAAGTAGTAGCTACAATAGAACTAAACCACTTACCTTTTAGAACAGGAAAAATAAAACTAGAAGGAGTTGATTTAAAGAATAACAAACCACATACTTATCGGATTACATTCTTTGGGGATATTGTAGACCTTAAAGATAAGCTAGGAGAAAAGAAGTTATCTGATTTAGCTAATCTATCAACTTATGATTTAGATTACGATGCTTCAACGGTAGAGTCAAAGCTAATTACTCCAATTAGTAGCACCACGACTATTATTGCACCACTTATTACGCATACTCAGAGGTTGTTTTATAACAGCGACTCCAGCAAAGAGGTAGCAGATGACGGCAACTTAAAATACTTTTCAGGTGGAGGCTCTCACGAACACGGAGTAAAGTGGAATCAGCTAAAATACGCTATACGAGTAAATAGAATTATTGAGTCAATAGAGTCACAATTTGACCTTTCATTTTCTTCTGACTTTTTTAAAAATACAAGTTTAGATAGATTTCATAATTTATTTTTATGGCTACATCGTAAAAGCGGACCGGTTGAAGATTTATCAGGTACAACATCAAAAGCTGACAACTCAATAGATTGGGGTAGTCAGACAGTAGATAATGTTTTATTTTTTGATACGCAAATAGCACCTGGCTACCCCTCTAATGATACAAGCCTTACCAGTTTTAGCTTTATCCTAAACACAACTTCAAGCGATCCTTATGATGTGAGAATCGAAACGTTTGGAGGGCAATCGATTTATTCAAGCTCTAACAACACAGGCCCTTTGACTATTAGCGGGAAAGGACCCGCAGCTGATTTTGTTTATTCTCCAGGCGTCTACTCCTTAATTATTAGCTCTACTACTGCAATAGTATTTAGTAGTGTTAGACTTGATTGGAATTACAACAATCAATCTTACAGTGTTAATGCAGGCTCAATTACGCTATCGACAGTTTTCGTTTTTAATATACAGAGGCAAATGCCTGACATAAAGGTCTTAGACTTCTTAAAAGGCCTATTTAAGCTCTTTAATCTGACAGCCTATGTCGTTGATGGTGTTATAAAAGTTCAGCCCTTAGACGACTTTTTTACTAATCCAGAAACATATGATATTACGGAGTTTGTAGACGTAAATACAAGCAAAGTAAATGTAGCTTTGCCTTATAAAGAAGTTGTATTTAAATTTAAAGATACAAAATCATTCTTAGCAAATAAATTTGGTGAACTACAAAATAGATCTTGGGGAGAAACAAACTATAATGATAATAGTGATGATTTAGCAGGTAAGTTGTATAAGGTAGAAGTACCATTTGGACATATGTTATTTGAAAGATTAACAGATGCAAGTACAGCTGGTAGCGCAGAAGGGCAAAAAAATATACAATGGGGTTATAGTGTAGATAAAAGTCAAAATGCTTACTTAGGTAGCCCATTATTATTTTACCCAGTTAGAATATCAGCCCCAATAGCGTTTGTTGACCAAGTAGATGCTGAGGGCGTGGCAAGCTCACACAAGCAAATTACTACTTACAATATGCCTTTTAATAGTGTTAGTAATAACCCTAGTACAAATCCTTTTCAGTTACATTTTAGTACTGACGCAAGTGAATACACAGGCGCAACTGATTTTACCGAAAACTTATTTAATGAGTATTATCAAAACTATATAGTAAGCGTGTTTAATACTAAGCAAAGACTAACTAAACTAAAAGCTTATTTGCCTCAACGTATTTTAATGAATTATAGTTTAGCGGATAAGTTTGTAATAGCAGGAAATACATATAAAATAAACAGTATATCTACTAACCTACTAACAGGAGCAAGTGATTTAGAACTATTAAACGACTTATGATAGAAAGTATATTAAAAGGATTGGAATTAACAGACTCAAACAACGAGCTTGTTCAAATAGCAAAGGGTAAATATAAAAACCCGGAGTCTATAAAAGAAGCTTATGAAAAATTTAAAAAAGAAATACAATGGCAAAAGTCGTAACAATAGAGCTTGAGGCTAAAACTGGAACTGCCTATAAAGATATTGGTAAGTTAGAAGATAGCATAAAAAATATGAATCAAGAGCTTGTTAGTACCGGAGATGGACTAGCAAACGTAGATGATGGTGCTAAAAAAGCAAGCAAAGGAATAAAAGGTGTAGGTGTAGCTTTAAAGGCTGCCGGCGTTGGATTAGTTATTGCTGCATTAGCTAAACTTAAAGAAATATTTGAACAAAACCAAACGGTTGCAGACGGTTTTAGTACAGCATTTGAATTTGTATCTTTAGCATTTAACGATTTTGCTAATTTTGTAATAAATAATACAGGGACTATAGTTAACTTTTTTAAATCTATATTTGAAGACCCTTTAGGCTCGATACAAAACTTAGGTAATTTAATTAAGAATAATATAATAGAAAGATTTAATTCTTTATTAGATACTTTAGGCTTGGCCGGTGATGCTGTTGCTAAATTTTTTAAAGGTGATTTTGCTGGCGCTGCAGAAAGTGCAAAGGCCGCTGCTACAGAATTTGTTGATGTACTTACAGGCGTAGACGGAACTGTTGACAAAGTAGGTGAAGGTATAACTAAAGCAGTAAGTGCAACTAAAGAATATGTTACACAAACAGGAGCTGCTGCTAGTGCAAATGTACAATTAAGTAAGTCTGCAGAGATAGCAAGAGTAAAACAACAAGGCTTAATTGAGACTTATGATAGACAAGCAGAAAAGCTTAGACAAATAAGAGATGATGACACTAAGAGCATAGAAGACCGTATAAAAGCTAATGATGATTTAAAAGCCGTATTAGATGAGCAAACCGAAGCGATGCTTGCACAAGTACAAGTACAGATTGATGCAGCTCAAGCACAATACGACAAGAATGCTTCACAAGAAAATTACATTGCTTTATTAGAAGCACAGCAAGAAAAAGAAGCTGTATTAGCGCAAATAGAAGGTTTTAGATCTGAGCAAATATCAAATAGAATTGCTTTAGAACGAGAAAGAGAAGAGGAAATAAAAGAGAAAGAAGAGGAAGATGCTGAAAAAGCAGAAGAGAAAAGAGAAAAAGAAATTGAGGACGCTGAATTTTTAGAAGAGTTAGAGCAAAAGAAAAGAGACTCTAAAAGACAAACAGTAGATACAATATCTAATTTAGTAAATCAAGAAACAGCTTTAGGTAAAGCTGCATTATTAGCTAAGCAATTTTTAGTAGCTCAAGAGTTTATACTTAATGCTAAGTCACAAATATCAAATGCTAAAAAAGCTTTATCTGATGCGACTACTACTGGTGCACAAGCTGGCGTTGAAGTTGCGGGTTCGGTTGGTAAAGCCGCTAACTCAGCCCCACCACCATGGAATGTACCTTTTATAGTATCTGCAATAGCAACAGGTGCTGGTATTATATCCTCGGTAAAATCAGCCATGTCTGCAACTAAGTCAGCAGCGTCTCAAGCTGGAGCTGGCGGAGGAGGAGCACCAAGTTTATCAGCACCAACAGCATCAGCATCTGCACCACCGGCATTTAATATAGTTGGAGCAAGTGGAGAAAACCAATTAGCTGAAACAATAGCAGGACAAACACAAAGACCAATAAAGACTTTTGTAACTTCACAAGACGTAACTACATCTCAAAGTTTAGAGCGTAATATAGTAGAAGGAGCAAGTATATAACAAAACATAAAGATTATTATTATTAGTATATGGATATTATAGAACTTTTTATAGACGAGGAAAACAACATGTCTGGGATTGATGCAATATCTGTCGTAGAAAACCCAGCTATCGAGTCAGACTTTGTTGCTTTAAAAAATCAAGAGTTTAAGTTGGCTGAAGTAGATGCTGAAAAACGTATCTTAATGGGGCCAGCACTTATACCAAACAAACCTATTTATAGAAAAAGCGAAGACAAAGAGTACTATATTTATTTTTCTAAGAAAACAGTAAAGAAAGCTAGCGAATTATTTTTAATGCGTGGTAAGCAAAACAATTCTACATTTGAACACCAAATAAAACTAGAAGGAATGGCCGTAGTGGAGTCTTGGTTAGTAGAAGATGATATACAAGACAAGTCTAGAAAGTATGACTTAGATGTACCCGTAGGAACCTGGATGGTAAGTGTTAAAGTTAACAATGATCAAGTTTGGCAAGAGGTAAAAGCTGGTAAAGTTAAAGGCTTTTCTATCGAAGGTTACTTTGCTGATAAATTAGAACAACCAAACGACCAAGCAATAAAAGACGAACTTGCTCAAATAGAAAACGAAGAGGCAGAGCATTTACTTTCTACTATTAAAGGTATTATTAAAAAAGACAAGAGATATAAGAAAGGCCAGACGATGGAATTAGAGTCTTATAGTGATTATCCATCCGGTGTAAAAAACAATGCCAAGAGAGGCCTTGAATTAAACGAGAAGGTAGACAATAAATGTGCTACACAAGTCGGCAAAGTAAGAGCGCAACAATTAGCACAAGGCAAACCAATAAGCGTACAAACTATAAAACGTATGCATTCTTATTTATCTAGAGCTGAAACATATTACGACGAAGGCGATACTAAAGCCTGTGGCACTATCTCTTATTTATTATGGGGAGGCAAAGCGGGTAAACGTTGGTCAGAAAGTAAACTAAAAGAGCTTGGGATAAATGTCTAAAAAAATAATAAATAACTTTAGACAGTCAAGCAGGTCAAAAAGACCAGGTGTACATAGTAAGAATGCTAGTAAAGGTCAATCAGGTTATAAACAAAAATATAGAGGCCAAGGAAAATGAGAAAGATATACGACAGATTTAAACGATTTTATTCAAGTCCTAATACAGGCAAACGTGCTTGTTTATGTAAAGATGGTCAAACTTACTCACGTAAATGTTGCACCGGAGATTACTCAGCTCAAGGAATTGGTAAAATATGAAAATGTAACAAATAAAAAATAAATTATTATATTATTATGAACCCAGATGTAAATAAAATCTTTAACAAGTTTAAAGAAGATAAAATAAATTTAAGCGCACATAAAGTGTCTTTAAATATACAATCCGACGTTAATAAAGTTTTAGACGAACTACAAGACGCTATAGACCTTTTAGACGGGTATGATACTAAATTAGATAATGCCGGTATGACTTTAAAAATAGCACGTGATAAATTTGAAGATATAGAAAGAGATTACAAACAAGACGCAAAAAACGCTCGCGCTGATATACAACAAGCTAATTCTATAAAATCAAAGGTAGAAAATGCAGCTAAAGATTTAGGAGTTGAACCTAAAGCCGTTAAAGGATATGATTTAATAGATGACTATATCAAAGATTTAAATGAAGCTATTAAATTTGTTCCAATCTCAATTAAACAATTTAAATCGTAAAATGAAAGCAAACGATATGTTAACACAAGTAAAAGAACTTCTAGGAATGGAAGTTGAAGCGGAAAAAGTTGAGCTTGCTCAAATGACCCTTGAAAATGGAACAATTATTGAAGCAGAAGCATTTGAAGCTGGCGCGGAAGTATTTATTGTAACAGAAGATGAACGAGTAGCTTTGCCAGTTGGCGAGTACGAACTCGAAGACGGAAATGTTTTAGTAGTAACCGAAGAAGGTGTTATTGCTGAGATTAAGTCTGCTGAAGCTGAAGCAGAAGAAGCTGCTGAAGAAGAAGTTGAAGCAGAAGAAGAAGAAAAAGTAGAGGCAGAATATGTCACTAAAGAAGAATTAGCCGAAGTTGTTTCGATGATTGAAGAAATAAAATCAATGATTGAACCAAAAGAGGAAATGAGTGCTGACGAAATTGGTAATGCATTTACCGAGGAACTTGCTGCTCAAGAAAAAACTGAACTAAGTGAAGAGCCAGTTCAGAGAGTTAATCATTCACCAGAAAGCAAAGTAGAAAAAAACCTACAACTGTTTTCACAAAAACGACCCCACTCTACATTAGATAGAGTATTTAATAACATAAATAAATAATAAATAATGGCAACAACCACATCTATTACAACTACCTACGCTGGGGAGTTTGCAGGTAAATATATCTCTGCTGCTCTTTTAAGCGGTAAAACTTTGGCTGAAGGTGCAATCACTATCAAACCAAACGTTAAATTTAAAGAAGTAGTAAAGAAAATTTCTACAGATGCTATCGTAAAAGATGGTACTTGTGATTTTGACCCTACGTCTACACTTACACTAACAGAGCGTATCCTTCAACCAGAGGAATTCCAAGTTAACCTGCAGCTTTGCAAAAAAGACTTCAGAAGCGATTGGGAAGCGGTTGAAATGGGGTATTCTGCATTTGACAACCTGCCTCCATCTTTTGCTGACTTTTTAATTGGTCACGTTGCTGCTAAAGTAGCTGAAAAAACAGAGCAAACAATTTGGGCTGGTGTTAATGCAACTGCTGGTGAATTCGACGGTCTTACAGTACTTATGGGTGCTGATGCTGATGTAAATGACGCTGCAAACGGAGCTGAAACATCTTATACATCTACAAACATTGTAACTCTACTTGGAAACGTAGTTGATTCTATTCCTTCTGCTGTATATGGCAAAGAAGATTTAACAATCTATGTACCTACTGTAGCTTTACAAGCTTATGTTCGTTCACTTGGCGGTTTTGCTGCTCAAGGACAAGGAGCTGCTGGTACTAACGACCAAGGAGCACAATGGTACAATATGGGTAATGCACTTTCTTTTGAAGGTATTAAAATCCAACACGCACCAGGAATGCCTGCTGACCACATCGTAGCTGGAGAAGCTTCTAACATTTACTTTGGTACAGGATTATTGTCTGACCAAAATGAAGTTAAAGTTATCGATATGGCTGACCTAGATGGTTCACAAAATGTTCGAGTAGTAATGCGATATACTGCAGGTGTCCAATACGGCATCGGAGCAGACCTTGTACTACAAACTCTAGCTTAATAAATAGTCTAACATAGAAAAGGGTAGGTAAGGTATTTCCTGCCTACCTTTTTTATTTAAAATTTAAAAATTATGGCATGCCCACTAACTAAAGGAAGAGTAGAACCTTGCAAAGACTCGATAGGAGGACTTAAAGAGGTTTATTTTTCTACAGCTTTCGGAGACTTAGACGCATCTACGCTTGAAGCAGCTGATGATTCTATTGAAAACTTCGATTCTAGTACTGCTACAGTTTTTAAGTATGACTTAAGAGGAACATCATCATTTGAAGGAGCGGTTAATAGCTCTAGAGATACAGGTACATCTTTCTTTACTCAAACTTTAAACTTAAGCTTGAAAAAGCTTTCTGCAGCAGACAATAAAGAGATTAAATTATTAGCCTATGGACGTCCACAGATTATCGTACGTGACTACAATGACAACTATTTTTTAGTAGGTCGTGAGCACGGAGCGGAACTGACCGGAGGGACTATGGTAACTGGAGCTGCTATGGGAGATATGAGTGGTTATACACTTACCTTTGAAGCTCAAGAAGCTACACCAGCTAATTTTGTAAACGTAGATAGTAACGATGGTTCAACTATGGATGTTGGAACTACTACAATTACGATTACATCTGGTTCTGATTTTTAATCTTTCTTTTTTACTTATATTTAAAGGGGCTTTTTGCCCCTTTTTTTATGTTTTATTAAATAACAAAATAAGACTTTTTTTATTATATTAATATGATAGTACTCGAAAGCGGCAGTACAAGCCAAACATTTAGATTTATACCTAGAGAATATACAGATTCTATAGAGCAAATATATAATGTTTCTATTTTTAGCGAGTCAGAGAATAAAGAAGTTTATTCACAAGATACAGCTACTTTTGGGTCTAACGATTATTATAAGAACTATACTGGTATCTTTAATTTATTAGAAGATAATTTTTATATTTTAACTATAAAAAAAAATAGTGATATAATTTTTAAAGACAAAGTATTTTGTACTAACCAATTAGCACAACAACCGGAATTTTGGAATACTGGTGATTTTGTTTGGGATTTAAATTTTGGAACTTGGAATACAACTCCACAAGAAAAAAAATACTCTGTTAATGAAAACAATTACACTAAGCATAGTTCAAATAATGAATTTATAATATTATGAACAATTTGCATATTTTAAATTTATCAGGTTATAATAGACCAGAGATAAAAGAAAATAAAAATAAAGACTGGGTCAATTATGGCGACGATAATAACTATTATCAGTACATCATAGATAGATATACCGGATCTGCTACAAACAATGCTGTTATAAATGGTGTTGTAAATATGATATACGGTAAAGGTCTAGATGCAACTAACTCATCTAAAAAACCAGACGAGTATGCTCAAATGCGTTCTATATTTTCTAATAGTTGTATACATAAAACTGTACAAGACCTTAAGCTATTAGGAGAAGGCTCTATGCAAATTATTTACAAAAACGGTAAAGTATTAAAAGCTGAACATTTCCCAAGGCAAACATTACGCGCTGAAAAATGCAACGAGGACGGTCAAATCGAGGCTTACTATTATCACTATGACTGGTCAAAATTAAAGCCATCAGAAAGCCCTAAAAGAATACCAGCGTTCGGGTTTGGTAACGGTAAGGAGTCTGAGATAAAAATAATTAAAAGATATGTATCTGGTTTTGATTATTATGCACCTGTAGATTATCAAGGTGGATTAGCTTACGCGGAACTAGAAGAGGAAGTTGCTGATTATTTAATAAACGAAGTACAATGTGGCTTTTCTGGAACTAAAGTAGTAAACTTTAACAACGGAGTACCAGATAGAGAAAAGCAAATGCAAGTGAAAGATGATGTACTTGGTAAGCTTACTGGCTCTAGAGGAGAAAAAGTGATTGTTGCATTTAATAACAATACAGAGTCTAAAACAACTGTAGATGATATACCATTAAATGACGCGCCACAACACTACGAGTATTTATCTAACGAATGTGTTAAAAAACTAATTATATCACATAGAATTACATCGCCTTTACTTATTGGCGTAAAAGATGGAAACTCTGGACTTGGTAATAATGCTGAAGAGATTAAAACAGCTACTTTATTATTTGACAATATTGTGATAAAACCATACCAACAATTATTAACTGAATGCTTTGATGCTATTCTAGCAGTAAATGATATTTCTTTAAATTTATATTTTAAAACAATACAACCATTAGAGTTTACAGATACTGAGGATATTGTAAACGAAGAGCAACGTGAAGAGGAAACTGGTGTTAAAATGTCTAAAGAATGTTGCGAACTATCTAAAGAAGATTTAAGTGACGAAGAGTTTGATGTTTTATTAGACGAACTAAGAGGCGAAAAAGTATCTAACCGTTGGGAAGCTATAGACTCAAGAGAATTCAAAGATGATAACGAGAGTATAGAAGACTGGGCAAATAACTTAATAGAATCTAAACAAGAAAACTTAGAAAAAAAATCAATTGATTCTAAGAAAAGCGGTTTTAGTTATTTAGACAAATCATTATATAAAGTAAGATACCGATACGCGTCTAAGTACTCGTCTGGTAACTCAAGACAATTTTGTAGAATTATGATGAGTCGTTCTGGTCGTAATGTAGTTTATAGAGTAGAAGATATTGATAAAGCAAGTAATGCTGGCGTAAATAAATCTTTTGGACATAAAGGAAAATCCTATGACCTCTTTAGATTTAAAGGCGGAGTAAATTGCGGCCACGTATGGGAAGAGGTATTATATAGATTAAAATCTAAAACAATGAAAAAGGATATTAGAAACTATAAAGAAGTTGATGATATTCCTAAGACATATAAACCTACACCAAGAGGCTATAAGGACGCACGCAAAGCGCCAAAAGATATGCCGAATAATGGACATCACCCAAATTATAAAGGATAATGGCACAGGCACTTTTTATAACACGTAATGACTTAGTAAAATATACCGCTATAAACGGTAATGTTGATACGGATAAGTTTATTCAGTTTATTAAAATAGGTCAAGATATTCATATTCAAAATTATCTTGGTTCTGATTTATTTAATAAAATTAGTAACGATATTATTAATAATACTCTATCTGGTGATTATTTATCTCTTGTTGAAACATATATAAAACCAATGGTTATACATTGGGCGATGGTTGAATACTTACCTTTTGCTAGTTATACTATAGCTAATAAAGGGGTGTATAAACATAGCTCTGAGAATTCAGATACTGTTGGTAAAAATGAGATTGATTTTCTTATAGAAAAGTCTAGAAATTTAGCTCAGTATTATACTGATAGATTTATTTCTTACATGAATAATAATCAAGCTTTATTTCCAGAATATTATACTAATAGCAATTCGGATGTATATCCAGATAAAAATGCGAGTTTTGAAGGATGGGTATTATAAGATATAAACCAAAAAAAGAAAATATATTTAAACTTAAAAAGTTTTTAAATAATGATGGTAAGTTAAATAAAAATATATTAATTATAGAAAAACATGGCAACATTAGAAAATAAAAAAATTAAAGACACTTATAAAGGTTTATTAAAAACCGAAGATAATGATGTTTTAAATTCCTCACTTAAACAAATAACAGATGGCTCTGGTGTTGGTTCTGGTGTTAGTTTAGATAATGCTGGCAATGTAACCGCAACGGCTACTATTACGGCTAATGCTTTTATTGGTGATGGCTCTGGTCTTACTAATTTGCCTAGTGGTGCTGTATCTAGTGTAAACACACAAACAGGAGCAGTTGTTCTTGACACGGATGATGTTGCAGAAGGTAGTAGTAACTTATACTACACAGATGCTAGAGTAAGCGCAAATACCGATGTGGTTGCCAACACAGCAAAGACAGGTATAACAACAGCACAGGCGAACGAAATTACAGCTAATACAGCCAAAGTGGGTATAACACCTACACAAGCATCTGAAATATCTGCAAACACGCTTAAAACAGGTATTACGACACAACAGGCTGATGATATAGTTGCTAATAATGCCAAAGTAACTCGCAGACCAATTACAGCAGGTGGCAATACTTTAGAAACATCAGAAAGCCTTACGCTAACAGCAGGTAGTAATGTTACAATCACAGAAGCTGATGGTACTGTTACTATCGCTTCAACAGGTGGAGGTGGTGGAAGTGTTGATTTAGGTACATCTACAACAACAACTTCTGTTACAGTAACTAATTCAGGTGGTACAGATGCTACTATAAGTGAGGCAAGTAGTTCAGCAGCAGGTGTTATGTCTACTGCACATCACGACAAGTTAGATGGTATAGCAGCAGGAGCAGAAGTAAACCCAACAAACACAGATAGTTTATCAGAAGGTTCTACAAACTTATATTATACTGATGCTAGAGTTTCAGCAAATACAGATGTAACAGCTAACACAGCTAAAGTAACACGTAGACCTGTTGTTGCAGGTGGTAATACACTTGACACTTCTGAAACACTAACTTTTGCAGCAGGAAGCAACGTAAGTATAACTGAAGCAGCAGGTACAGTAACTATTTCATCATCAGGCGGTTCAGGTGGTGGGGATATCACAGCAGTAACAGCAGGAGATGGTCTAACAGACGGTGGCACGACAGGAGATGTAACACTAAATGTAGCAGGTGGTACAGGTATTACAGCAAATGCAAATGATATTGCTATTGATTTTACTGACTTTGATACAGATAATATCACAGAAGGGTCTAGCAACCTTTACTATACAGACGCAAGAGTTTCTGCCAATACAGATGTAGCTGCAAATACGGCTAAAATTAGTTTTGATAGTGCAAGTAGTACTAAATTAACAGGTATAGAGGCAGGTGCTGAAGTAAATACAGTAGATAGTGTAAACGGAGCAACGGGAGCAGTATCTCTTGACACGTCAGACCTTACAGACGTTGCAGCTACTGCACCAACAAACGGGCAGGTATTACAATATAACAGCACATCTTCTAATTACGAACCTGTAACATTGAGCAGCACAGCACCTGTTGATAGTGTAAACAGTCAAACAGGAACAGTAGTTTTAGATGCAGACGATATTAGTGATGCTGCTACAACAAACAAGTTTACAACTGCTGCAAACCTTACCAAGCTAGGTAATATATCAGTTACTCAAGCAGTAGACCTTGACACAATGGAAAGTGATATTGCTACTAACAATGCTAAAAACACATATCCTAGTGCTGATGCAACAAAGGTTGGGCATATCTCGGTAACACAGGCTGTTGATTTAGACACTATGGAGAGTAACATAGCGACTAATAACGCAAAGAATAGCTATCCAAGTGCAGACGCTACTAAAGTAGGTCATATTTCTGTTACACAAGCAGTAGATTTAGATACAATAGAAAGTGATGTAGCAACAAATAATGGTAAAGTTAGTATGGTATTAGGAACGATAGCAGGAACTGCTTTAGAGGGCGATACTGTTATTCCTACAAACAATAACCAACTTACAAACGGAGCAGGATATACCACTAATACAGGTACAGTAACAAGCGTATCAAGTTCTACTACAAATCAACTTACAGTAGCAACAGGCACTACTACACCTGCTTTAAGTGTTGTTACAGGTGCAGTTGCAGATGCAGGTACAGCTTTAGCGACAGGCGACCAAATACACACATTTGTAACAGGTCAGGGATATATTACAGGCAACGAAACAGTAACACTATCAGGAGATATAACAGGAAGTGGTACAACAGCTATTACAGCAAGTATAGCGAATGATGCAGTAGGCGCAGACCAATTAGCTAATACAGCAGTAACAGCAGGGAGTTATACAGCAGCAGATATTACAGTTGATGCACAAGGTAGAATTACAGCAGCAGCAAATGGTTCAGCAGGTGGGGGTAATGAATTTGCAAGTGGTCTTTACATAGGCGGTACAGCAGCAGCTAATTTATTAGAGGATTACGAAAAAGGTACTTTCACACCAACAATTACATCAAGCGTAGTAACAAATGGTGGTTTGTTTCCATTTCCGGGAACACACGAAGGATATTATGAAAGAGTTGGTGATTTTGTTACAGTAGGTTTTGCTTTACAATTTAGTGGCTCATCTTCAAATGTAGTTGTTGATTGGACACTTACAAGCATAAACAATTTACCTTTTACTGTAAGGAGTATAGGTTCAAGTTTTGATAACACCCCACAGTTTATAACAAACAACGGTACTGATAACAATAGGCTTGATTTTGGTGGCTATGCGTTGAGAAACACAACAAAGGCAAATTTTGTCGAAGCAGGGTCAGCTACACAAACATTCAGCATCTCACAATTTGCAAATAGATACGTATCAGCTATATTTACATACAGAACCACATAAAAATAAATAACAATGTCATTAACAAAAACACGAAAATTAGATAAATTAGAAATTGTAGGCGATTTTAAGATACTACAAGCAAGATACCTAATAGAGGTAACAGAAACTATTGGAGAAGAAACTAAAATTATATCTTCTTCAAATGAAAGAGAAAGCTATACGCCTGATACAGATGTAGCTAGTTTACCTTTAGAGTTAGAAAAACACGCTGTTCTTGAATGGACAGATGAAGTTATTGCATCTTACAATGAGCATATAAGTCAATAATATGAAAAACGGTTGGCAAATAACGAATGTAACAAGAAGGCAAGACAATGGTTTTGTTACTAATGTTACTTGTGTATATGCTCAAACAGCTTCTAATCATATTGAGAAAATCAGATATATTATTGCTAATAAGTACAATGGTATTGATGATGACTTTATCCCCTTTGAAGATTTAACAGAAGATGTTTTGTTAGAATGGTGCTTTGATGTTATGGGAGATGAAAAAGAAGTATTAGAAAATAAAATAGATGACAAACATACCGACTATGTAACTAACAGAGATAAAGAGTTAGAGTACATAGATGGATTACCTTACTAAAATGGATTTAAACTCTTTCAAACTTTATGCTTTAAACTTATCAGCTATTACAGTTAGTACAATGGATATATTAGAAGATAGCCTTAAAATACTTTTATTGTTAGTTACTATTGGCTACACAGTTCAAAAGTGGTACGAGTTAAAAAAGAAAAAGTGAGATACTTTAATTATAGCGAGTTTGATAGTCCTGATGTGCAAGGTAGTGGTCAGCTTATGGACAAAACTTTACTAGAAATGCTAGATGAAGTAAGAGATAAGTTTGACAAACCTATACGCATCAATAGTGGCTTTAGAACACCTGCACACAATGAAGCAGTAGGTGGTGCTGAAAATTCATCACACCTTAAAGGACTTGCAGTAGACATAGCTTGTAACAAGAGCCAAGATAGATTTGATTTAATTAACTGCCTTTTAGATGTAGGTTTTAGCAGGATAGGAGTAGCAAAAACTTTTATACACGCTGATATAGACCAAGACAAGACACAAGGTGTAATTTGGACTTACTAATGAAAAAGATACTAAAATTCATATCAGGCGGTCTAATAAAGGATATTGGTAAAATAATAGATAACCTTACTACAACAGACGAAGAGCGCTTAGAAGCCAAGAGAATGGTTCAAGAGCTACTTGAGAAAGCTGATAAAGACGCACAAGAACAAGTAACCGAAAGATGGAAGTTCGATATGCAGTCAGACTCTTTTTTATCTAAAAACATAAGACCAATGGTTTTAATATTCTTGACAACTATGTTTACTTTATTTGCTTTTACAGATGGCAATGTAGCAGAGTTTAAAATACAAAAAGATTACATACCGATTTTTCAAAGTTTGCTTATAACTGTATATGGAGCTTATTTTGTTGGTAGGACTTGGGAAAAATTTAAAAACAAATAGTTAATAACTTATCTTTACGGGTAATTATAATTTTTATACTTTTGACAAAAGAACTTCAATACCCTAATAAAGATGGACGATTGTTGGAACAGGTAATTAAATTTTTTTATTTTTTTTACCTGGTTTTTTTTGTTTTTTCTTTTTGTCCTTTTTCTTTTTTATTTTTTAATTTTAATTTAATATATTTACTCAAATGACAGAATACATGGTTAACAAGATTTTAAATTACAAGACTATATCAGACAAAGATAAAATTAATAGGCTATTAGAATTAGATGCTATAATGTATACTAATTTAGGTAGTGACTCTACTAAGACTGATAGAAATGAAACTAAAAAGAAGTCTAGAATTATATATAGAGCTATAAAAGTTTTAGATAGAGACTTAGGCGACATGCTATTAATTAACCAATGCTAAGTGAAAAAGAAAAAGCCAACAAGGGGTCAATTAGTAAAACGTTTAGATAATTTATTTAGTGAATATATCAGACGTAGAAATACTGACTTTAGAGGAACAACGAAATGTTTCACTTGTGGTAAAGAAGACCATTGGAAAAAATTACAATGCGGCCATTTTCAATCAAGAAAACACTATGCAACCAGGTGGGATGAAACCAACTGTCAAGTACAATGTGCAGCTTGTAACGTATTTAGATATGGAGAGCAGTACAAGTTTGGGTTAAATTTAGATAAAGAGTTTGGTGATGGTATTGCTGAACAGCTTTTAAATTTATCTAAAAATATAGTTAAACTATCTAATGCTGATTTATTAGATAAAATTGATAATTATAAGAACAAAATTAAATTATTAGAGTGATTTTTTCTGTGTCTGTCCTTAGAAAGCCGGTAGATTTTATATTTGCCGGTTTTTTTTATTAAAAAGATTTTATATATTTACATAAATAAATTTTATATGACACATACAGATGATTTAATGAGACTAAAAAACGCTAGGATAAAAGCGTTAGAACAAGAAGTCGAAGGACTTACAAAGACAAATCAATTTTTATTAGCACAACTTGAAGTATTAAAAAATGAAGACTAATATATATAGTAAGCTTTTAAAAGTTCAGACAGAGATAGGAGCAATATCTAAAGACACTAAGAACCCTTTTTACAATTCTAAGTATTTTGATATAAACTCTTTATTAAGACAAGTAATGCCTTTGTTGCAAAAGCAAGAATTGGTATTAATACAGCCTATTCAAGATGGTCAAGTTAAAAGTGTTATTATAGACACTGAAGGAGGTAGCGTAGAATCTACTATGTTTTTACCAGAGATTAACGACCCGCAGAAGTTAGGTAGCGCAATTACTTATTATAGACGTTATACATTGCAATCATTATTAGCATTACAAGCTGAAGATGATGACGGTAACGCAACTGTAAACCAAGTAAGCGAAGTACAAAAAGATTGGTTGAATGAAAATACGCCTGAATTTAGTAAAGCAATTGAGTATATTAAAAATGGTGGTAAGATTCAAGCAATACAAGCTAAGTATAAATTAAGTAAAAAAGTAAAAGAACAATTATTAAATAATTAAATTATGGCAGGATTAGTAAATATAAGTCTGGACTTATCTAAGATTGATAAGACAAAAATAAAAGATAATAAATATCTTAATGCTATTATCGCAATAGGCGACGATACAAACCAATACGGGCAAAATGCTAGTGTATATATCTCTCAAACAAAAGAAGAGCGTGATGCTAAAGCTAATAGAGTTTATTTTGGTAATGGTAAGGTCGTTTGGAACGATGGCAAGATAGTTAATGCTGAAAGAGTTGACCAAGTAACTAACGCGGAACAAAACCCTGTTAGAGAAAAAGCAGCAAATGATATAGACGATTTATTATTTTAATATATTAGGGGAGATAATACTCCCCTTTTTTTTTATATGATAGCTAAGGTAGACATTTTAGAAAAAGGTATTTTAGATATAAAATACGGTAGAGTTAAAGAAGGCTTAAAAATAGGCGTGCCAGAAATAGATGAGCATATACGCTTTAAGCAATGCAATTTTAATATTATTATCGGGCATGCTAATGTCGGTAAGACTACTGTTATTATTTATTTAATGCTTTTACAGACAATTAAACATAAGATTAAATGGCTTGTTTTTTCTGCAGAAAATACACCACAGAGTATTGCAAGAAAACTAATAGAATTTAAAACAGGCAAGCCAATATCTAACATGACGGACCAAGAGATTAACGATAATCTAAACTGGGTTAACGAGTATTTTAAGATAATTGATGTTAATAATACTTACAACTATAGACAACTTTTAGACGAAGCAAAAGAAATAGCAAAGGATTTTAAATATCACGGTTTTTTAATAGACCCTTATAATTCATTAAATAAAGATAGAAATTTATTAAGAGGCATAAATTCACATGAGTATGATTATGAAGTAGCAAGCGAGTTTAGATTATTTTGTAAGAATAATAAAGTATCTATTTGGCTTAATACTCACGCAGTAACAGACGCACTTAGAAAAGTACATGCAAAAGACCATGATTACGCTGGATTACCTATACCCCCAAGTATGGCTGATGTAGAAGGTGGAGGCAAATGGGGTAATAGAGCAGATGACGTATTTACAATACATAGATATACACAACACCCAAGCGAATGGATGTACTCAGATATACATGTGCGTAAAATAAAAGAAGTAGAGACAGGTGGACGACCAACACCTATTGACGAACCAGTTAGACTTAGAATGGTTAAAAATAATGTAGGCTTTGAGTTTTTAGGCATTGACATATTAAATTCTAAAAATACTAATGTAAAAGAACTATTAGACTTCTAATGAGCGATTGGCTTTCCATAGTAGCAAAACATCATAACGAATGGATTAAAGTAATAAATTCATTTGGCGAATATGATTATGCTGAAGATATTGTACAAGAAATGTATATTGCTTTATATAAATATGCTAAGCCAGAAAAGATAATTAAAGAAGGTGAAGTTAGTAAAGGGTATGTTTTTTTTACCTTGCGTAGTTTATATTATCAATACTACAACGCTAAAAACAAAATAACTAAAGTTAGTTTAGATGATATACAAATCGAATATTCTAATGACATTGAACAGCAAGAAGCGTACGCTAAAGTTTGTGACCTTATGGATAGTTATATAGAAGATTGGCATTGGTATGACCAAAAGTTATTTAAACTATATAGAGATACGGATATGAGTATTAGAAAGATTGCAGCCGAGACCGGTATAAGTTGGGTTAGTATATTTAATACTTTAAAAAAATGTAAAAAAGACTTAAATGATAAATTTAATGAGGATTATGATGATTATTTAAACGGAGATTATGAAAGAATTTAAAGGAGATAAAAGAACAAAAGCATATAAGGAATGGAAAAAGAATTATGATGCAAAGTCTAAAGGAGCAGGTGATACTGTAGAAAAAATCACAAAAGCAACTGGAATTAAAAAATTAACTAAATGGCTAGTTGGCGAGGATTGCGGTTGTGACCAAAGACAAGAAAAGCTTAATAAGTTAATACCATATAAAAAACCAAATTGCTTAGAAGAGTATGAGTTTAATTATTTAAAGTCTTGGTTTGATAGAAATACAAGTATAATTACAGCTAAAAACCAAAAGGATTTATTAAAAATATATAATAGAGTATTTAACGAAAGAAAAGAATTATCTAGTTGTAGTACTTGTGTTAAAGAAATAGTTGTTAATTTAGAAAAAATTTATAAAGAATACTTATGACACTTTTACAAAAGCAAACCTTTGTAGCAAATTATAGTTATTTAACAACTCACCTTATAGAGATAATGGAAAGAGCTGCAAAAGCAAATAACAATAAACAATATCAACATGCTAAAAATTTAGTTAATACAGCAAACGAAATGTATATGTATGCTAGTATGTTAGAAAAAGAAGTAGAGATTGCAAGACAACAAAAAAGTATTGAAATGTCTGCAAAACATAGAGCAGTTAAAAGTTTAAGAAAAGAAAGAAATGAGCGATAGTGTAACAAAATACATGGAGCTACTAGAAGCTGGTGGTTTTGTTAGTGATAATACTTGGGAAAATAGAGAGAAAGATTTAATTGTAGAAAACGTTAAAACAATATATGACTTACGTGCTAAAATAGGTAGAGCTAAATACGGAACTACAATGGAGCGTAACGATTTAAGCTTTGTAGAATGGTTAATACATTTGCAAGAAGAGCTTATGGATGCTACAATATACTTAGAGAAACTTAAGTTTGAGTACAAGAAAATTAAAGAATAATTTTTATCTTTAATAAAATGTTTATATATTTGAATAAAATAAATAGACATGGTACAAACAATACAAATTACTTTTCACGATACTGAGCTTTCAGTAGATTACGAATATGACCCTGGCGAGCCAATGGTTATGTATTACTCAGATGGCACAGGTAGTCCTGGTTCAGCGCCTTCAGTAGAAATACACGATATATTTGCTGGCGAGACTGGTATTTTTAATATATTCAATAATAAACTTATACCTGATTTAGAAGATAGAATACTTGAAACTTACGAATAATGAATATACTTAAGGAAGCAGACAAAATAATCAATCAACGTTCAGAGGAAAAAGAACGTATGTATGGGCCTTTTAGTAAAGGTATGGAAAGAGCAGCTGTTATTGCTACAGCGACTACTGGCAAACATATTACCGCAAGAGATATGTATCTATGTATGGTAGCTTTAAAGCTATCTAGAGAGTCTTATAACCACAAAGAAGACAATCTATTAGATGCAGTAGCTTATTTAGGAGCATTAAATAACTATCAAAACGGAGAATAATGAAAGTAGCAATGCTAAATATAATTGGTAATATACCAGTAAGATTAAACTCTCATAACGCTGGGTGGACTTTTTGCTTAGCTAGTATTATAGAAGATAGATGCGGAGTATATCCTGATTTTATAAATGATGCTAAAGATATTAAAAACTATGATTATATAGTTATCAACAATGGTATCAATTATAAGAAAGGTCAATGGAACTTTTTTGGAGGTGTACAAGATGCTACTATAGATAAATTAAAAGAACTATCTGTATTTAAAGGCAAGCTAATATCTTATAACGAAGAGGTTGAGTTTGATGGCTTATTAAAGCGTAAAGAGATAACTCAAGTACCAGATAAAAAAGTACACTTAAAGCATACAGAGACAGGTGACAAACTTATATTAGGTGACTCTCATTCTTTATCTATATTTAAAAAAGGATATAATATAAAAAGGATTGACGGTAAAACATTACACGGCTTTTTAAAAGACCCTTATAGTTATTATGATAAAGATAACATTAAAGAGTTATATATGTACTTTGGTAATATAGACATACGTTTTCATGTGATGCGTCAAAGCAGCCCTATAAATGCTATAGCAAAACTATGTGAAGACTATGCGACGTTTGCTTATCAGTACAATAAAGACACTGGTTGTAAAGTATTTATACAAGGCTTATTAGCTATCGAAGATGAGTCTAGGAAAATACCTGGTACAGGTTTATATAAAGACAAACCATTTTTTGGTACACAAGAACAAAGAGAGCAAATGCGTAATTTGTTTAACGATTATATGCGTCAGCATTCTAAGGTATATAATTTTAAATTTATAGAACCCTGGTTAGATAGCCCATTAAGTTTTAATGATATGGAAGCAAGACAATCAGTACACGTAAGACCAGACTCGTATTTAAACAAAGACACTTTTATATGTTATTAGAATTTCAAGATTATTATAAGAAAGCTAAGTTAAACCAACAAAGACTTTATGAAGGTTATAATTGGACTAAAGAAGACATCAATGATGACCTAGTTTGGCATGTACCAATATATGATGTTGTAAATAGAAGATACGCAGCTTTTAGTAGTTTGCTTGAAGCTATTATGCTAAAAGACAAAGACCCGAAAGGCAACGGTAATTACTTTATAGATACTACTTTTACTAATTTTGATTTTGTTTTTTTATCTTACTTATTTAGACTTTGCGGCTCTGGTATTAACTATATACCTAAAAGAGATTTACCTTATGGCTCTCACGGCTTCGGTAATTTTTGGATAGTAGACTCTATAAAAAACGGTAGATATACTAAAGAGCAATGGTTAGAAGATTTACCAGATAAAAAGTTTAGCGATAACAAAGGTTACTTACTACCAATGATACCTAAAGGATTAAATGCTTTTATTAAAGAAGATGCTTTAGAGTTAGTAACACATATTACTGAAAACCTTAAATGGAGTCCGGAGATTTATCAGATAGTAGACATAGGAAACAAATGGCTTATTGATAGAGGATATAAAAGACAGAACTTTGTATTATGTGCTTTTGCTATGGACCTAGCCGAGTATTTTCCAAATGTAATATCAAGAGACAGTAAAGTATATATTGGCTCTAATGCTAGAAAATGCTTAAAACAAATATTCCCTAACGCGAAAGGCATTGGTAGCAATTTAGATATGACAAATGATTGCTTAGATTATCTTTGTGAGCTAACTGGTAACTATAGTAAAAAATATGATATGGAAGATGTTGCTTGCGACTTTATAAGATACATGGGTAACTTTCAAAGCAAACATCACATAGAATTTAATAACGGAATAAAATATTACAATAATGTTTCTAAACAAACAGACATATAAAGATAACAATGACCTACAGGGTTTTATGAATTTAGATTATTATCTAGATTTGACTAAAGATTTTAAGTCTTCTTTTGGTGATTTTAATGTTAAAAAAGTAGATGGCTTTAATGTGATAGATGAGTCAGAGTCTTGCGAGGTTGGTTATAAAGCAAGAAGCGGTGAGTTTTTTATACAAGACTTAGTTAGACAAGGTGTTAAAAAGATTGTGTATGTACAGCCTAGACGTGGTTTTGCTGGCATCTCTTTATCTTGGTTATGTAAGAAATATGGATTAGATTTAATATTAGTTATGCCTTCGTCTAAAGAGGTTAGTGACCACCAGGCTTTATGTATTGAGTTAGGTGCTAAACCTTTATTTGCAAGGATTGCAGCAATGCCTAATGCTAATAGCTTGGCAAAGAAGTATGCTGAAAAGGTGGGTGCTTATTATGTACCTTTAGGATTAAATCATCCTTACGTTATTGCTGGAGGTGTTAGGTGTATATACGATTATTTTAAAGACAAAGAAAAGCCTAAGACAATGTGGAGTGTAATATCTACAGGCGTACTTAGTAGAACAATGCAAATAGCTTTACCAGATACTGAATTTAATGCTGTTGCTGTAGCTAGAAATATACAACAAGGCGAACTTGGTAGAGCAAAGTTTTATTCTTACCACAAACCATTTAATAGCAAATCAGATTTGATACCTGATAAGTTTGATTGCGAAGACTCTTATGACTCTAAAGGCTGGGATTATATGGTTAAGCATGGTAAACAAGGTGATTGGTTTTTTAGTGTAGCAGGAAATGCTAAGTTACCAACTATAGACAAAAGTTTAATAGACTCTTATAGAGATTGGAGAGATTTAAAAGACTTTAATTAAAATTAAATTATTATATTTGTTAAAACTTTATTAACATGAAATACGATTTATTTAGTAACTTTTTTTACGATAACCAACATTTGTTTAAAAAACATGCAAATGTAAATACAGGTACTGCTCACGCGGATAATATAGCTAAGCTTAAAGAGTTTTATGATATTGAATTTCCTTATGGCTATTGCTTTCCTATTAGTCAATTTATGTTTTATTATTTAGGTGGTTATGGTTCTGATTATGAGCTTAGGTGTATACATAAGATACCTATGAATATAGAAGGCTATGAGTTTTTTACTTCACATTGGTTTGTACAAAATAAAATAACAGGCGAGATAATAGATTTATCTAAAGAACAATTTGATAAGATATTAGACATTGATAAGTATTATAAACTTAGTCGTAGAGCTAACTTTGGTTTTCCTTATTTTTTTAGGAATGGCGGTAAGAGATATAAAAATACAGTACCTAGTAAACAAGTTATAAAACTTTATAAAGAATTCCGTGAAATTAGTTTATATTTGCTAAAAGATAGTAGCAAGATAGATATAAAATCAGAGACATTAGAATTTTACTTAAAAGAATATGAGGATGGAATTTAATAACGCACAAGAAGCTTTCGAATATCTTTACAATGATATACAAGAAAATGGTATTGACTTTAATAATACTAAAGCTTTATTCAATGTTGGTTTTTATATAGAAGACCCTATTGAGAACCGTATTGATACTAACTATAGAAAATGGAGTGAGGTATATGCTAATGCTGAATGGCAATGGTATTTATCCGCTGATAATAATATAGACAAACTAGGTGGGATATATGGTAAGATACCAGCAATATGGGAACGTATGGCAAGAGAAGATGGTACAGTCAACTCTAATTATGGCTGGCAATGGTCTAGAGAAGCTCAATTAGATAAAGTAATAGATATACTTAAAAAAGACAAAACAACAAGACGGGCAACAATAAGTATTTACGATGGTAAAGAGATAGATAACTACAAATACGACACTCCTTGTACTTATGCTGTACAGTTTACTATTATAGACAACAAACTTTGTATGTCTGTTTACATGAGGTCAAATGATTTATGGTATGGGTTTTGCAACGACCAATATCAGTTTTCTATGTTACAACAAAAAGTAGCACAAGAATTAAATATCCAAGTCGGTTGGTATTATCACCACGCACATAACTTACATTTATATAACGATAAATTAAATAACAATGACTGAGTTTAAATTAATACGCCGTTGGGCTAAAAAAAGAGGAATAATAGATAATGGAGATGTTAAGACACAATATATTAAATTACTTGAGGAAACAGGGGAACTTGCACAAGCAATTCTTAAAGACGATACTGATGAATTTGTTGATGCTATTGGTGATTGTGTTGTGGTACTTACCAATCTTGCCGCTATTCGTGGTATCGATATTGAGTATTGTATTACTTCCGCTTACGATGAAATATGCCATAGAACTGGAAATATGGTAAATGGAACATTTGTAAAAGATAAATAATGAGAGTAGTAACTAAAAAATCAACATGGAAACATGTTACATTCACGACACCAAAGGTAGGTTTTAAAACCTGGGCAAAACAAGGATTAAAAATAATAATCAAAGACGAGTCTTATGAGTTTAAGACCGAAGAGCAATTACATGCTTTACATTGTAGTTTAAATGGTTCTTTTCATGGTGACGATAGTTGTTGGTTAAGTGTAGATGAGATTAAGTCAATACATGCAAAATCAGGTAGAGCCGAGAAGATACAGTTATTAAATGGTAAAGTATGGGACAAACCAGCTTTATTAAGTAAGATGTACGATGATAGTTTTTATTATGGCGAACTAGGTAAATATGCTTTAAGCTCGTCGGCTATTAAGTCTTTGATAACTTCGCCAAGAGAATATGCTAGAAGTTTAAATTACAAGTCAGACTCTGGAGCTTTTAAAATGGGTAGGCTTATACACTTAGGAGCATTAGAGCCAGAAAAGTTAGATACTTTATGTCACGTTGTCGATGTACAATCTGAAGCTACTAAAAAATATAAAGAAAAAGTAGCTGAGGTAGGTAGTGCTAATTTTGTATTTACAAGAAAAATGTATGACAAAGCTATGTATTCTGTAGATGCTTTATTGCAAAATGATATATGGCAAGGATTAACAAGAGATGCTAAGTTCGAACAACCAGGATTTGATATTCTTAATGGCTATCCGTTTAGAGCAAAAGCAGATGTACTTGGTTCTAATTATTTAGCTGACTTAAAAACAACATCAGACTTAAAAGCTTTTCCTTATGCGGCTAAGAAATATGGTTATGATGTACAAGTATATATATATTGTAACTTATTTAATATAGACTATAAAGACTTTTTCTTTTTTGCTATAGACAAAGGTACCGGCGACCTTGGGTATTATGATGTTAGTAAAGATTTTTACGAGTCAGGTAAAGCAAAATTAGAATATGGACTAAAAGTATTTGAAACATACTTTGTAAAGCAAGAGCAAGAACTCAATGAGTATGTTATCAAAGGAACACTATAGTGACCACTTTTATAAATTAACATATAATAGCATATACGAAGGTAGTACGATAAAAGAACTAACAATCATACTTTCTATATATGAACAGATAGAAGACTTCGAAGCTTGCGAAGGTATAAACAGAGCATTAAAAGAAATAAAAGTATTGACATTAAGTCAATTCATAGATAAGATAAATTTAATAAATGGAAGATTTACACATTAAGAAAATAAAAGAGTTAGTAAAGCAAGAATATGGATATGATGTTGACTCGCCTACTAGAAAAAGAGAAGTAGTAGAAGCGAGAGCAATGTTTTATTCTATATTAAAAAACTTTTCTAATTTAACATTAGCAGCAATAGCAAGAACAGTAGATAAAAATCATGCTACTGTATTACACGGCTTAAAGAACTTTGAGGTATGGAAAGAGCAAAATAAATATTTAAACTTTGCATTTAAAAATGTAGTATATAAATTAGAAGCATTAGATGAGGTAGAAAACTATGTAGACGTAATGGAACTAAGACGAGAACTACTTAAAGCCAAGATGGACTTATATGAGTTAAATAGCAAGAAAGACAAAATAAACTTTATATACGAACTACTAAAAGACTTACCGATGGATAAGGTAGAAGATATAAAGAATAGAGTAAAGATAATATTAAAAAGTTATAGCTGGAAAAGCAATGACAAAACAAAGATATATCAAGCTAACGCAACACAAATAAGCTAATGGAAAAAAGACAAAGCCAAATAGTAAGAATAAAGAACTTAGAGAAAACAGTAACACAATTATATTTGATGATTCAAGCTATATTAGATAAACTTCCAAAAGATGAAAAAGACAGCGTGGATAATACTCCTATTAATAACAATTAGCCTTTGGCTTTCTTTGTATTTAACACTTAAACCTTTTTTTTATTATTTAATTGAATAAACAATCTAATTCAAATGGATGGTAGAATAAATAACGGTGGAGCGAGACAAGGAGCTGGTCGTAAACCAAAAGCTGAAGAGATTAAATTAATCGAAAGACTTACACCATTAGAAGACAAAGCATTTAAGGCATTAGAGGCTGGTATTGAGCAAGGTGATTTTAAGTATGTACAATTGTTTTATCATTACTATGCTGGTAAGCCTAAAGAGACAAAAGACATTACGCTTAATACTGAGCAACCTTTATTTGAACTCTAAGAAGCTTTAATGGAGTTTGTTGTAACTACTGCAATAAAGAAATTATATGCTCTTAGAAAGCGTGTAAAGGTTATTAGAGGCGGTACGTCGGCTGGTAAGACATTTGGCATCATACCAATACTAATAGACAAAGCAATAAGAGAACCGGGCTTAGAAATATCTATTGTATCAGAGTCGATACCTCATCTTCGTAGAGGTGCATTAAAAGACTTTCTTAAAATAATGATGGCTACTAATAGATACCGAGATAGCCAGTTTAATAAGTCTACTTTAAAATATAACTTTACAAACGGTAGCTATATTGAGTTCTTTTCGGTAGACCAACCGGATAAATTAAGAGGAGCAAGACGAAATGTACTATATGTCAATGAGTGCAACAACGTACCATTTGACTCTTATTATCAATTAGCTATTAGAACATCAGGCGATATATGGCTTGACTACAATCCGGTTAGTGCATTCTGGGTAGACAAGGAGGTTATACACGATAAAGATGTAGACTTTATTACTCTTACCTATTTAGACAACGAGGCATTACCAGAAACCATTGTACGTGAAATAGAGTCAGCTAAAGAAAAAGCAAAGACAAGTACATATTGGTCTAATTGGTGGAAAGTATATGGACTAGGTCAAACAGGTAGTCTTGAAGGTGTATGTATAACTGACTGGAAAGAAATAGATATGCCTAACGACGCTAGGATATTATGTTATGGTATGGACTTTGGATATAGCAACGACCCTACAAGTTTAGTAGCAATGTACAAATACAACGATGCTTATATATTCGACGAGATAGTCTATAAGAAAGGATTGTTAAATAGCGAGATAAGCAACCTACTAAAAGCAAACGAAATAAAAGATATTATATATGCAGATAGCGCTGAGCCTAAGTCTATAGCTGAATTAAACCACTATGGCCATTCTGTGCTACCAGTAAAGAAAGGACGTGATAGTATTATGTATGGTATCAATCTAATAAATCAGAACAAAGTATATATAACTAGCCGTAGCTCTAATCTAATCAATGAGCTTAGGAATTATATATTTATGACTGACAAGCAAGGAGCAACACTTAATAAACCTATCGATGCTTACAATCATGCTATCGATGCTATGAGGTATGCTATAACAAGTCAGCTTGAAAACCCTAATAAAGGTGAATATCATATCTGGTAGCTTATTTATAATGAGTATAAATTAGGCAAATAGTTTTTTTGTTTATAAGATGTTTATATATTTGTACTATGAAATTTGCAGAACAATTACAACGACAAGTAAAAGACTTAAGAAAACTAATACAAGAACAAAATGAATTTATTAAACACTTTGAAACAAGGCAAGATAAAGCTATTAAAAACTGGACTAATAACAGTAAATAATAATGGGAGCATCAAAGTCTTTCGAAAAGAGGATAGAGCATACAAAAAAATATATAGACAATACGCACGGCTTCAGCGCAATGAGATGGTGTATTAAAAGAGGAATAACTATATATGCAGTACCACTTAAGAAAACTTATACAGATGGTTCTAAGTATGGTAAGAATTGGTGCAAGATAGAATTAAATAACCAAGGCGTTAAAAAGCTTGGTAAGCAATGGTATACTCAAAAGCAATTAAGAGATGCTATTTTAGAACTTTATATCCAAATCTATAGAAGAGGATAGTTTTTAAGTTTGTTTATTGTTTAATAGATTAGGTGGCTTCGGTCACCTTTTCACTTTATACAGTATGCTCAAATCTTTATTATATAAGTATGAAGATTGATGTTTTTATACCAGACTCTTTAAACGAAATAACATTAGGTCAATACCAAAAGTTTTTGGCTATTGCTAAAGATAAAGAGCAAGACTTGTTTATACAACAAAAGATGGTTGAGATATTTTGCAAGATAGACTTGAAAGATATAGCAAATATTAGATATACAGACCTAGTAAACATTATAGACCATTTTAATGAGCTATTTAGCAAAGACAGTAAACTAATACATAAATTTAAAATGGATGGCTTAGAGTTCGGTTTTGTACCAAAGCTTGATGATATTACATTTGGCGAATATGTCACGTTAGATACTTATTTTGCTGATTGGAGCAATATGCATAAAGCAATGGAAGTACTCTATAGACCAATAACAGATACTAAAGGAGACTCATATAATATAGTAGACTACGAAGACGAAAAGTATGATATGACTAAAATGCCTTTAGGTGTTGCTTTAAGCTCCATTGTTTTTTTTTACAATTTAAGCAACGAGTTATTAAAAACTACCCTGAGTTATTTGAAAATGGAGGGGAACAAGACTATAGCGAAACATCTAACTTCGGTAGAAAGTGGGGATGGTACCAATCAATTTGGGCAATCGCTGGAGGAAGCCTTAAAGAATTTGAGCAGGTTGAAAACACAAACTTTCATAAATGCTTAATGTTCTTAGCTTTTACAAAAGAGAAAAACGAAATTGAATCTAAGAGGATAAAATCAAAAATGAAA
>JACKZZ010024107.1_pt1 | contig 30338 bp, 28 predicted proteins | sample 8027871 | NCBI WGS metagenome assembly JACKZZ01 (sample SAMN15724774, study PRJNA655200) | protist metagenome | isolation source: fluorescence activated cell sorting (FACS) single amplified genomes of... | place: USA: West Boothbay Harbor, Gulf of Maine | collected 2000-07-19
CTTCAATCTCTTCACCATAAATGTTTTCTCGGGTTTTCGAGCGTATTTGTTCGAAGGCAAAGTTAGCAGCAATGACTAAGGCAATAGCTAAGGGGTCAAATACAAATACAATAGTCAAAAGTAACCAATTGATGATTTTGTCCATTGGGATGCCTGTTAAACCCGAAAGATACTTCAATGGACCTAATTCACCAGCTAATTCACTATTGGTAGAGATTTCAACTATTTCAGTTTCATAATTAAATAATTGTTCATTTAAACCATCTAATTTAGAATTCAATTCAGTTTGACGACCCATTGCTTGGTCCAATTGTTTTTCTAAGGCTCGACGTGTTGAAGAAGATGTTGTGGTTACTACATTGCCTGATGTGTCTGTGTAGCTTATAACGTTGTTGCTTAATCCAGACCTTAAATCTGCTACAGCGTTGTTGATGCTTGTTTTTTCTTCGTTGTATATCGAGAGTTGACCCTGAATGTTATCTCGTTTTACTTCAACTAAGGCAATTTGAGCATCTACGTTGCCTGCTTTGGTTGCTGTTTCTTGGTAGGCTGAGCTTAAGAACCCATAAATACCCATTGATGTAATTAATACTAATACTACTGCCGCAATAGTAAGGTAATATTTTAAGAGTTTGGGTAGGGTTTTACGATACTGATATAGTAGTGAGGCTATAACTAATTTGGCTACCTCTAATGACGTAGTCATAATAATTACAGCAACTGCTGCTCCCGCAAATAGTTTACTAAGGCCGCTAACTGAGTAGAAAGCAGCAGAGATAGAAACCGATAAGGCGGATAGGGCAATTATAAAAGGGAATGCCCTTTTTTGAATTTGTTTCCACATAGGCGTTTATTTTCTAATACCCTTGTGTTTATCTATGCGATCTAAAAGGTCGTTTAATAATTCTGCTTTTATAAAACCGGCCATAGAGGCATTTTTGAGGGCGCTCATTAATTGTAATACGATGAACGGTATGATAATAGTTTCACTAAGCCAAGCTGTTCCAGCAAAGCCTTTTTCTACCATTAGAATTACGGTTAAAAACCCAACCCAAGTTACGGCACGTTGGAGGACTTTAACAGCTCGGCGAGTTTGAAATCCCTCACGCTTGATGCCGGCAAGGATTCCAAAGAACCCATCTATAAAGATTACGGAGAGGAGTGCTAAAAATTGTTCTATATTTCCCATGTAAATGTGGAAGAAGTAGGAACTGATAAAGGACATAGTTACTGTTGTAGATGTAATTGCTAAAAGAAAGGTATTGGTTTTCATACGGTATCGTAGTCAATATATGTTATCGTAACTTCTTCTCCATCTTCTAGGGCTTGTGCTATAGAAGGGTATATTCTTTTATAAGCTGTAACTGAAGCGCCTATAAATCCATTTTTTTTGGTTAAATTTTCATTTTGTGAGCTACCTACTAAAAGACAGCCTGCTGTATGTTCATCGGTATTGCCAGTATGGATTAAAATATATTCAAATCCTGGTACGTCTCTTACCCACAACATTCCTTTATGAAAAGGACCAAATTTTGTTGCGTAGCGACCAGTGAAACCCCCTACTGTACGTAAAGTAACTTTGTAAGTTCCAGCTGGTACTCTTGTTTCGCCACTTATTTTATCTTTGCGGTACTCATCTTCTAAAGTATAAGATAGGAACTCTCTACCCTCGGTAATATCAAATAAGATACCGTTGGTAGAGTCTTTTTGGGAGCTAATTCGTAAAACTTCTAATTCCATGGTTATAAATATTTAGTTTTTACTTCTAATTGAAGTTTATTAAAACGAGCTCATTATTAGTTCGTCAATAGCTTCTTGTATTTCTTCCTTGGTAAACATCATTTTAAAGCTAAGATCCGCTTGGAACCTTTGAACTTCATAACCATCTTTAAATATTATAATAGTAGGTAAAACTACTACCTTGTATCTTTGTTGTAGTTTGGGGCTTGTAGTAATGTCTACATAAGTAATCTCGCACTCCTCTAATTCCCCTACCCACTTTGCTTTATTGGGTTCGTTCCATGAAGCATTGAAGTGAGTTACTACAATTTGTGCTTTAGATGTTAAAGTAAATAACATCGTAAATAACAATATGGATAGTATTTTTTTCATTTTAATTACCTTAAATCATCAATCTTATCTTCCATACGAATCAAACGTTGTTTCAGTTCCTCCACATCATCCTTTGTGGACATAATTGTTTGGCGAACTAATTGATCTTTCATGTCGTATTCCATCCTAGTAACATCTGGGGGTATGGGTTTAGGTAATTCTCTTGCTTCAGTAATTTGATTCTGTAAGTTGTAATACATCCCGACTACTGTGGCAATAGTGATAGCGATGGTTACTAAACTTTTTAAAGTCAACCCGAGGACGGAGTCTTGCCCAATTATTTTCAGTGGTTTTTGGCCTTGTGGTTGATCTTCAAGCATTTTTATCTAAATGTATAATTAAAACCAAATGTGGTTTGGAATAATTCTCTATCCCAAAGTTGAGAATACTCACCCTCAACGAAAATTCCGAGGGTTTTAGAGAGTTTAGCTCCAAACATCAAACCGAATTGTACGTCAGTCCATTGTTCAAATTTTGAACCTTCTTCTAACCCACCTATACCCCAGTTATTTCTATTACCATATGTAAAGTCATGTTCGCCCATAATATAGGTGTGTAGGGGTAAAACAACGTTACCATAAGCGTGTAACCAAAAATCATCTTTATAATGGTAAAAATCAAAACCTACAACTGGGGCGATTTCCCCAAATAAAGGCAAAAGTGAGTAAATGGATTGGTTGTATTGGTTCATTAAACCGGGATAAATCCTTTCTCTGAAGTCTAAATCAGTGTAGGCAACTATATTTCCATCAGAATCTTTCCATATCCAATCATTAGTTATAGTACCATCTGTATCAGTATATGTTGTATAGTGGTCTGTATACCCATATGTACGTCCTAATGCATACCAAGGATTAATAGCATTACCATCAACATCTGTTTCATTTAACCATATTTCAATTGGATTGTAACCAAAGGATTCTTGGTGGGTTCTAAAAATGGCACCCGCTGATAGGGAGAATTTTTTACCAATTGGTAACCTACCTCTTACTTCTGCTGAATTATATTTGAAATTGATATTTCCTGCTTCTCTGGATTCAAACTTAACAATATGGTAATCTCCTGTATGTCTTATAAAGTACCTGTGGTTGTCGAACATATCGCCACGTTGTCGGGCTGTTTCCCAATGGAATAAATACTCAAATCCATCTACAGCGGCTGTAGGGGATGATAGGGCCATATTATTCTCACCATCAGTTGCTCCTGTATAGAAGTTGGCACCTTTTACTTCATAGCTGAATCTAGCTAGTTTGCGGAGCCCCACTCCCAACCTATAATCAAAGGGGTGGTTTTCTGTCATATCTTCTACATCAGGTATGGAATAAAGACTTCCATCTGAGTTTGTTCTAACAACGTAGTTTTTTTGTAAGGGTTGGTAGGAATTGCTTATATCACCGGCAGCATAAAAAGTTCCATATTTAAGGAAATCAGTATATATTTCGCTTAGAAACTGAGCGTTAGATGAGTAACTAATGAGGATAGCTACTAGTAGAATTAGTTTTTTCATTTTACTTCTTGGCAAATTTTTCTAAACCCGCAATACCGAAGCTACCTAAAGTAACAAATACAAAGGAGTTGAAGATTGAATCACTGATTACCAATTCTTGACCCATAATACCCGTGATCATATCCGTGGTTGCGAATACTACCATTACAGCAAACGATAAAAACCCAATGATGGTTTTTTCGTTGTAACTGTTGTCGTTTTTGAAGATTTCTTTAAATCCCATAGTTTAGTTTTTTGTGTGGTTATACATATAAAAGGGGAACACCATAACAGCACCCCCCCTTTAAACCTTTATGTAATTTGGTTATTTCTTTTTAAGAATGTGAACCAATACGAAAGCGCCTACTAATCCAAGTAAACCTTCAGCATTTAAATTACCAAGTATTCCCATGATATTATCTACTACAGAGATATCATTCCAGAAAGGAATACCTACTCCTCCAAATAGCACCTCAAGTACTACACCGAGTGAGATTACTGAGATGCCTATCTCAGTGAGTTTCGAGGCCCAAGAGCCAATTTTTGTTAAAATTTCCATAAAATTTAGGGTTTTAGTTAAACAAAACGCAACTATGAAGTATAATTGTTCCATTTACGACCCCGAATGGGTCTTACCCATACATATAAAAAGGGGACGTTAAATAACATCCCCCTTTACATTAAAATAAAAAGTGCTTTCTAACCATCGCAAGAAATGCAGTCTTCCGCGGTCCTAGAACCTAAATCACCTTTAATAACTGAGTCTGTCCTTAGGTAATATAGGGTTTTTACGCCTAATTTATGTGCTTCCATATGAACTTGGTTAATCCATTTAGGAGAATCGGTAGGATCAAAAGCAACATTTAAAGATTGTGTTTGATCAATATACTTTTGACGTATAGCGGCCTGTTGAATTAAAGCCAATTGGTTGATTTCAGGGAATGTTAAGAATACTTCTTTTTCATCCTCTGTTAAGACATCGTGAGATAAATTGGCTACTGAGCCATTATCTACTAGGATTTGGTCCCAAATTTTATTTTGGTTTTTGCCTTTTTCCGTAAGTAATTTTTCAAGTTCGGGGTTTCTAACAATAAATGTTCCCTTAGCACCATTGAATACATAAACGTTTGCTGGTTGTGGTTCAATACCAGCTGAACATTTGTTAATGCGTGAATTTGATACTGTAGGGGCAATTGCCATTACGTGGGTATTTCTCATACCTGTTCCTCTACACCAAAGTGGTTCACCATACTCCAAAGCCATTTGACGAGATGCTGCTTCGGCTTTTTGTCTAATGTCACTGAAAATAGTGTGAGTCCAAGCTGTTGAAGCAATTGAATTAAATGGTAGGCCTTTTTGTTGTAGAAACGTATGCCAACCCATTACACCTAAACCTAAAGCTCTACCTTTTTTAGCTGAACGATGTGAGCGTGCCATTGAGTCTTTACCATTGGTTTTAACAATAAATTCTTCCATTACACCATCTAGGAAATAAGTAGCTACTTCAACAACATCTGTGTTTTTCCACTCGTCATACTTAGCTAAGTTTAAAGAAGATAAACAACAGATAAAGGAATGTTCCTCATCTGTGTGTAGAGTAATTTCAGTACAAATGTTAGTCATCGTAACATCCAGATTATTCATCCTATATGCTAAGGGATTGTCTTTGTTGACATTGTCCTTAAACATAATGTAGGGTTCTCCGGTTTCTACGCGGGATTTAAGTATTTCAAGCCATATTGACATAGCCTCGCTGTCTCGATCGTTTAACCGCTTCATAAACGCGTCATCTACAACTACTGCTTGGTGTAGATTTAAACATTGTCTGTTAGGGTCTCCTTTAGGTCTACGAATTTGTAAAAATTCTTTAATATCCTTATGATTGATATCTAAGTTTACAGATGCTGCCCCACGCCTTACTGAGCCTTGGTTAGTAGCAATAATTGTAGAATCATAAATTTTAGCCCAAGGAACTATTCCTTCACTTTGTCCATTTCCTGTAATACCTGCTCCTCTTCCTCTAATTCGACTAAGGGAAATTCCCACGCCTCCTCCATAGGAAGTAAGGCGCATAAGTTCTGCGTTAGTGAGGCCAATACCACGAATCGAATCCGGAGTATCAATACCAAAACAACTAATAGGCAAACCCCGATCAGTACCGGTATTGCTGAGAACAGGGCTAGCGAGACCAATCCATCCATTCCAAATGTATTTATAAAATTTACTTTCTAAGTCAGGGCGATTTAAACGCATCGCAACAGCGTGTGCTACTCTTCTATATGCTTTCTTTGGTGTTTCCCCAGGCATTAAATAACCTTTCGAAATAGTAGACAAGGCTACTTCATCAAAAAATTCGGGATAATCTTTACCTCTTTCCCATTGGGTGTAATCTGCTGCTAATGTGTTGACTTCCATTATTTATTTATTAAAATATTGATTCATCCCAAGACATAGTGCCTTTAGAATAATTAGTTACCCTTGTAGCAAAGAAGTCTGTGTGTTGTTTACCAGCTGATAGGTGATCGAACCATTTCATACGTTCTACAGCTGTCATATCAATACCAGAAATAATACCTTTATAACCTAAATCTCCTAATTTAGCATTAATTCTATTTTTAATAAAATTCTCTAAATCGTATTGAGGACAACCTTCTAAATCTCCTAACTCATAACATTTTCTAATGAAATTCAATTCCAGCTCCAATGAAAGTAAAGCTGCTTCATTAATTGCTGCCTCTAGTTCTTTAGTTTTTAATTCTGGATTTTCATCTAAAAGCGTTCTAAATAACCAACAACCTGCCTCTGAGTGAAGTGATTCGTCTCTGATAGACCACTCAACAATTTGTCCTACTCCTTTAAGTTTGTTTCTCATTTTAAAGGATAAAAGAACAGCAAAAGAAGAAAACAAATTAACGCCCTCTGTGAATGCTGAAAATATAGCTAGAGATTTAGCTATTTCGTGTAGATCTTTTTCGCCATTAAAACTATCTCTAATGGTAGTAAGGCTTTCAATTTTAGCCATTGTAGCCTCATCTTCCATAAACTCAGAAAAATCATCAAGTCCAAGGGTTTCATTCAACAAAGAATAGGCCTCAGCGTGAATAGTTTCAAAGGCACCAAATGTAGTAGCCATCATAATAACTTCGGGTTTTCTAAACCATCGTGTTACCAAGGTGGTCCAATAATCCTGAACTACCGTTTCAGTTTGGGCAAAACCTTTCAAAATCGAACCAATAATGTTCTTCTCTGTTTCGTTCAAATTTGAATTCCAATCTGTTAAATCGCTCGTCATAGGCACTTCAGTATGTAACCAATGTGCTTGATGTTGCATTAACCAATAATCTGCTGCTTGTTGATACTCGAACGGTTTATAGACTACACGTTCCTGCATAAGATCTTTCTTTGCCATTTATTTTTTTTAGATTAAAGGTTTTGTAAAAGGGAGGCGTTCATTTGTAACTGGTTCTTCTCTGCTAAACTAAAGTTATCAGAGGGAAGCTTGGAATCGGGGACTTCTTCTTGGTGAGATAATGATGAAAATTCTTCATCGCTTACCATCTCAAACTTGCCTATAGCAATGTTAATAAGAGTTCCAAAAGTAAGTCCATCCATACCGTATCTGTTTTTCATAATATGGAATCTTCCAACTCCAGATTGTTTATCTTTAGCTTTGCGACTAATAGAAGCACAAAAATCGGTAATCATCATTTTGTCATACGAACCAGCTGCTTTATGTCCCTCAATGATATCATCTTGGGCTCCCTGTCGGTTAACCTGAGATGCAGACCAAATTGGAATATCTAGCTCACGAGCCAGTCCCTTAGTGCTCGTATAAATATCATCAATTTCATCTTTTCGTTCCCTATTTGTTTTATTTGAGCGAAGAAGGTCAACATAATCAATAACAACCAAATCTGGTTTAGTTCCTAAATCTCCACACTTGGTAATATGCGATTCAACGGATGAAATTCCAGCTTTACCAGGAGCAAATTCTTTAATAATAAGATTACCAGGTAACTTATCCATAGTTTCTTGAATAACATCTTTATGATACATGACTTCATTTGCTGGGATTTGGGTAAAATAGGCGTCAAAACGTCTTCCAACATAATCTTCACCTAACTCTAGAGTATAGTAAACTACATTATACCCCATTTTAACTGCGTGGCCTGCTAAAGCTACTAAGCCCCAAGATTTACCAGCCCCTGGACCACCAAATATAAGGCCAAAATCTCCATTTCCGAGACCTCCCTGAAGGATGTCATTGAATTCCTTCCAAGGAGTTGGAATAGTAATTCGTTGCTCTTGGCGGTAACGTGTTTCAATGTCTTTAAGATATTCATGGCCTATATTTTTATCCATACCCGCTTTAAGGGCGTTGTCAATTAAACCTCTGATGGAATCATAATCCTCAGCTTTTAATAAATCGACGCTATTGAGTAGGGCTTTTTTTAGTTGTTGGTTTTTACAAAAGGAAGCAAATTCAGATTCAATATATTCAGAATCTGTAGCTATGGTTTTATAGGCATCTCTAAGCTGTTCTCTAATAGAAACTTTTAAGACATCATTAGTTACCTTCTCATATTCAGATTTTAATACTTCAGGAGTTGGTGTAGTATGGTATTCGTGGTAGTATTTAAGAATGTTATCAATAATCCATTTGTGTGCCTGATTATCAAAATACGATGAATCTAAAATATCGTATATGTTAGTTAGGAATTCTTTACGTTCCAGAAGTGAATGAATCACTTTTACTTGAAACGCTGGGCCATATTTATTTAATTCACTTAGAGTCATCTACAAAACTATTTAATGTTTTCCACTGGTTAGTAATCCAAAAATCTACGTTTTTGATAAGGTGGCGTAAACCATCTTCTTGGTAGAATTTGAGGAAAGGTTTTTGGTTAAGTGTGGGTGGATCCATTTCTACCAAACCTTCTACATATTCTTTTTCTAAGTCATCCATCATAGGATTATGTAAATCCATAATTTTATAATTTTTCCTTAGATTTTTTTCTTCAAACACAACCCTCGAATATATAACATGTTCTTTGTATTTCCTAGTAGAAATTTCAATTAAATCATCTAAGGTTAAAATACGTTCATTTAATTCAGGAAAGAATTTCATCAGTTTTTTAACACCTAAACCTTTAATACCTGGGACTTTATCTGAAGCGTCACCCATTAGGACTTTATATAAAATAAAGTTTTCAGGTAATACTCCAAATTTTTCAACAATAGTATCTCTAGTATAGAAGTCCTTTTCAATGGGACGATACACAGTAATTTGGTCACTTACCAACTGAATGAAATCTTTATCACTCGATACAATAAACGCACGGGAGTCGTCATTATTTTGGGTGATAGTCGTCGCCAAATGCGCGATAATATCGTCGGCCTCCACCTTATCGAGTGCTGCGACATGAACGGGGAGACACTTGAGATAATCGATTAACCTTACTATTTGATCTAGTTTGGCATCGTGTTCATCTTCAACGTCATTAAAAATTTCCCAGTTGGTAATTCGAGAAATATGGCGACCTGCCTTATACTCTGAAAGGATATTTTTTCTATTCATTGAAGAGTTCTCTCCATCAAATATAATATACATTGAAGTAGGTTCAATAACATTTATTAGAGTCCCCAACGAACGAAGAAATCCACCTAATCCACCTACATGAACTCCATTCTCATTTACGATATTGAGCATAGCAAAGTTCCTGAAAAAGAGATTTAGACCATCGATGAGCAGTACTCTGTCATGTTTGGAGGATGGCGTGTCATTAACCTCATCCATGTTGTTGAGGAGCTCTAACAAATTGTTATGTACCATAAGTTTATTCTGGTTCTTGGACGTGTGCGTCCGTGGTTTCAACTGAATCCGATTCTTCTACAATTTTAAAATCACCACCACCTAGGATTTTACTCCATTCTTTGGTATGATCATCTTTGTATTTCTTTAGATCCTTATCATCATCAATAATAAATCCATGAGGTGTCATAATAATCCTACCTCTGGTTGTAATACCATTGATGTGATTTTTGTCAACCTGAAGATTAGTTCGTTTAGCAAATTCAACCTGCTTGCCATCTTTAATCGCTTTGATCTTGGATGTTCCAGCATTAGCAATATTACCAAATGTTACTACAAATGTAGCATCAAACCACATTGCGAAGCCACCCTTATTCATTAACTTGGGTTTACCCATTGGGTTATCAGGCTTAGCAGTCCAAACCTTATTAACACAAACCAATGTATTGGTGTAGGGAGAAGATTCTTTACGAGATAATGTAATTAACTGATTAACACTATTACCAAATTGGGTTGACATTGCGCCAGCATTCCACTCATTGTTGTTCTTGTTAGATCTAACAGATAACTCACAAGGAATTGAACCAATTGAATCCCAGAAGAAACACAAATCATAAGGCAGATTACCTTTCTTTTGCTCATCAAGCAAATCAAGGACAAATGCTGCTACGTCTTCAATTGTGTGGATAGATTCGCGGTCAGCATAAATAAAGAATCCTTTATAATCTACTAATTCACCGGTTTCTTCATCCCAAACTTCTTCAATTTCAAGACCCATTTGGGTTGCGTGTTCCCAGTTCCATTTCATCTCAGTTACAATGAATACGGGTAGAATTCCTGCCTTTTGACAAGAAACTGCTGCTTCAATAAGCGCAGTAGTTTTACCAGTATCACTATGACCTCGAAGCAAACAAATGTGACCAGCTGGAAGGCCGGGCACAGATGTTACTGACTGGAAAGCTGGTGATAGGGGAATCCACTGCTGCTGTTTGAATTTCACAGAGCCAGTTAGACCCTTCTTGTTTTTGAAACTCCCTAAATCAAATTTCGACTTAATCTCAGCAGACACTGCCGCTGTAAGAGATTTACTTGCTTTTCTGGCCATAATTAGAAGGGCAATCCATCAGTTGATGTTTCCCCATCAAACAAACTATCAAACTTATCAAGTTTTGTTGATTTAACCTTTTGGTTTGAAGTATTCATTGAATAATTCGTCTTTGGAGCTGAGTCGATGTCCTTATCGTCATCGATGATGTCACCTTCTTGAGCAACGTCTTCAGGTGTTAACCATGATTCAAGGTTTGATTTCATTTCCTCATAAGGCACCTTTTTAAATACACCTTGAGGATCAACTTGATTTTCTAACCATTTTTCAATTTCAGCTGCTTCTCCAGCAGGGGCACTTTTCAATGAAGGGGATGCTGTAGTACGATTATACTTAGTTCCTGTCATTTCTGGGCCTTCTGTGTTTAATTTAATATCGCGGCCTTGGTTGATGTCGGTGTAATCACCAACTTCATCATCCACAGCTAACTGAAGGAATGTAGAATACAACTCCTTACCGAACTGCCAAATCTTAACACCTTCATCCTCCATACCACGAACGATAACAGGAGCAAAATAACGAACTTTTGGTTCGAGTTTTTTAGCTAACTTCCAATTTTCGGGTTGGTCGGTTTGACGAAGCTTCTTAGCGAATTCAACCAATGGGTCTTTTTCATCAAAATTGACAGGAGAAATCATTACCGGTTTGCCTATTCCATAATGGAAATAAAGCTCACTAAATGGTGATGCTTGGTTAAACTTCGACGGCATAATACGAACCGTTTGTTTACCTACTGAGGGTTTCCAAAACAATGATTTACCATTGTTTGAATTGTTGGAGGCGGGTTTTTGCAGTGCCTCCAGGCGCTGCTTGATTACGTCTAAATCCATAATATAACTATTTATTTTTATTTATACCCTAAATATACGAAACTAATTTCGGGGAGCCAAACTACAACTCAATAATTGTGTGAATTTTTGTCTTTAATTCTTTTAATTCATTTTGTTGTGTTAATAGAATTGTGTTCTTGTAGTGCTTCCAATCAATTCTAAAACGCGGGTCTACTACACCACCATTCAAACGCTTAATCAATTCATTGAGGGCGTTGATTGTGTAGAGGGTATTTGAATCCTTCTTACGATGTACTAAAATAGTATTATCTGGAATGGATGAGATGTTGCCTTGCTCTACATTGTAGGTAACAACATATTCGTTATTACTTTTAATGTGTAATACAAACATCTTGTTATACATGATGGTATACTTAGATTGTAGGCTGTCAACCAGGCCGTCTAAATCTTCTAGCGTAGTGAAAGTGCAAAATAACTTGTTATTCAAATCTAATGTATTTTTGGAGTTGTCGTAGTCGTATTCTACCCCATAAATATTGGATGAATTATTTAAAATCGTAGTTGTATCCATGCTTGCTTTTTATTTGTAACTTTAATTTATTAAAAACCTCTTTTATTTGCTCTAAAACTTCTTTTTCACTATCATCTACATCAAAAAGAAATGAATCATAAGTGTAGAGGACTAACTTAGTATTTTTTCCTTTCAATACCCCAAATATACGATATAATATTTCAATATTCACGCTTGTTTCTAAATTTTGCAAAACGTAGTTGAATAACTTTTGAGGATTCATATTCTCCAACTCATCTCGCTTGAATTCGTAGTTAGAAATAGGGCATATTAGTTTCCCCTCGGTATTATATTTTTCCCAGTTCGTACGTATATACTCGCTTGTCAGTTTAAAAAATGGTAAGTCTTTGTAATTGTCGAATACTCCTCCGTATAATTGTTTGAATGTTAATTCCTTTGCCTTCGCGTAATCCACTTTATACATGGCAGCAAAATTAGCGTGTATGTCTCCCTCACCAAAGTCATAACCAACAAGCTTAGCACTAAGGGTAGGGTGATAAGCAGAAATGTCAAATTCAACAAAACTACCATTGCGAGGAATAAAACTTCTTCTACAACCACTATCTTTTGGAAGAGCAGCGTAGTTAACGCCGTTGAATTTATTTGAAGGTCTGGAAGTAAGTGTTTTGAAGTTGTATTGTGTGTAGACGAATTCGTCTTCAATTTCGTGGAAGTGTTTTTTAAATTCATTTTTGTCAATTTTTATTCCGCTACGCTCGATTGCATTGAACACCAACGTAGCCCGGTCATTATAAAACGGGTTTAACGCGGAATTAACGTGGTGCTCCAAATCGTCATACACTTGCTCGCAAACCTCATAGTGCTTGGTAATTGGCACGATTTGGTTGATAGACAATAAATCGGGGAATCGGCTATATAAAATTGTATGCGCCGTAGTTTGTGGTAGTATATACGGAGGAATTTGTAGCGTTATGTCTACAAGCTGTTTAAATATCGTATAGTGTAGGAATTCTTTCTTGTCCCTTACATAAATCGTCTCTAAACCTTTTAACCATAAATAAACATCATCCTCAAATAGAGTCCCACATTCGGTGTGTGAAATGGGTAGAATGTATCCCTTGTGCCCTTGGATGGGGCGCACGTAGAAGGCACAAATAGAATTTTCAATTGGGTGTTGATAAGGATTATTTGGTATAATCTCTACAAACGCTTCTTTAAAACCACTATTTTTTAAAACCTCAAATTGTTTACTATTTTCTATTAACCAAAACATTGATGTAAATATACGAAACCTTTTTTGCTTTACCTACCTTGATAGAATTGAGTGTAGTTAAATAGTAAAAATGCCCCTAAACTATCAATTCTATATTTGTTTTCTGTAAAGGATATTTGTTTGGCATTTGTAGTAGCTACTAAATTAATATCTCCACTAATAACCCAAGGTAAAGAAATGGGAATAAACAAAGAAGACCCAGAACATTTATTATAAATAAAAATGGATACTTCAGTGTAAATATTTTCGTTAGATTTTTTAACAAAGAATCTTGTAAATTCTCCATTTGTAATTTGACTTTCTGTTAATATAGGAAAGTAGGGGATAGGAAAGAATGGAATATCTTTTCTATTTTGATTAGTTAGAATACTATAATCTATATTAGAATCATCAAACCTATAATCAGGAGGGAGGGTATTGGTGGGAGTAGGGAGACCTGTATAACTGCCACCATCTACTTCTGGGGTGGTCAAAGTTAAACGAAGGTTAGGACCATTATTTGGTTCTTTCCCAGTAAAATATTTCCCATCTGACGTTTTAAAGTAGAAGCCTGTGTATTGGTTTGTTGTATATTCTACTACAAATTCCCCATTGCTATAAAGGTTAGTTTCTATTTGGTTTTTAGGGTAGTACATTGGTTTAAATTATGTAAATCTTTTAGCACCTGTGATAGGTGTTTTTGAGTTTAAATATGCTACGGGTGATTCGCGTTTAGGTTTATTAGGGTACCAGATTTCATAGTGGAGGTGTGGTCCAGAAGATCTACCTTTGTTACCTACAGTAGCTATTATATCTCCCTTTTTAACAAGAGCACCATCAGCTACTAAGAGTGAGTTAGTATGACCATAGACATGACGTCTTATAACAGTTATTGCGGGTTTTTTACCTTCATATTCTTCTATGTAACCCCATGAATTACCATAACCATTGGGGTCGTCTCCTCCATATTTAAATATACCAGCTTGAGCCGCATATAACTTAGTGCCTACAGGGGCACCAATATCTATACCATAATGATTTCTTGGGGCACTTCCTCCTACTGATCTAGCTGGTTTGGGTATAGAAGTAACAGACACAGAAGATAAGTTTTCTATAGGGGCCCATAATAATTTAGCATTAGCGTCATAATCTTTCATATTGTCATTAAACTCTTCGGCTAAAGCTTCACTATCCTTAGAATCATTCCCCGTAGAGCTAGAATTATTTTCATAAAGGTATTGATCTGCTGTTACTCCTATAATATCATCCCAAGGGATAGATTCATAGGGTTTTCCTGAAATTTTAGAGGATTTAGTTTGTGAAGTTGGTGTTGGGAGGTCTGGGATTTTAGGAACTGCTATTGTTTCTAATTTGGTAGTCCAAACGTTGTTAGTTATGTTATGGCTTACTCCTTTAATAATCCAATATAAAGTTTGGGGATAATAGTTAGGAATAAATCTAGTGTCAATAGGTAATTGATCATAAATTCGTATACCAGAAAGGCCTTGGATGTCAAGTGAAATATTAATAGGGAGCATTCCTTGTTGATTGGAATTAACATCACTATTAATATGAAGTAAAGATAAAAAATCTTTTTGTAGTTTTACAAATTCAGAATAACGTTTTGTAGGAAAATGTTGGAAATAATAAGATTTAGCTTCTGTTACATTAGTATCTTGGAGCATCGCATCGGTTGCTGTGTCAAAAAATCGGTTTTTTTCCTTTATTTGAGATTTATTTTCTATATAAAGTTGAAAATCTTCTACTTGTTGGTCTGTAAGTGTGTCTCTTTCAAGAAATCGCCTTTTGACACCCTCGGAATAAGCACACCACAATAAAGCTAATTGATTTCTTAAATTTATAATACTTTCATAAGTAGTAACTGGTTTGGAAGCGTCATTAAATAATTCAGAAGAGCTTAATTTTTTAGGAATTATTCTATCTATTAAACCATAATTCCAATTGGATAATGCTAAAGCATCTGTTGTATCTTTTGATCCTTGAGCTTGGGCACCAATAGTGACTAGAGTAGCAAATTCAGAAGTTAATTCAGTAGTAATGCCAAAGTTTCTAACAAAGCTACCTCCTATTTTGTTATCTACCCCATATAAACTTATTATAGAGGGAGCTGGTGGAGGGGCTTGAGTTCCGTATAAGGGAATTTGATCGTATATTTCTAATCTATTATCATCTACAATACGAGTTGATAATTTGTTAATTCCTCCTAAACAATCGTTGGCAGTGTCCAATAGAGAAGTAATAAATTCTAATAAATTTAAAGTCCCAGAGGATTTGTCTCTATTACCTTGAACTTCACCCAATAAATAATTATATTCAAAATAAATATTCATTATATCCCCAGCATAGGGAACGGCTTTACCATTAAAATTAATTATATTTTTTAGTTTAAATTCTTCAAGTTTACAATTCCCTCCCCCTTTATGAGAAGGAAATTCTTTAGAAAAAATACTACCTTGCCAAAGGCCATAAGTCCAATTTCTATCTCCATCTTTATTGTCTTCTACAGCCCATCCTCTAATATTGTCGAAGGGGGGTAATTCACTTCTAACCATTACTTTAGAAGGGTCAGCAGATAGGTTATATTGGGTAATATAGCACAAATTTTCGTTAGGAGTAGTATTGATATCTATAATGGGGCGATTTTCACACGCTGGGTTGTAGATGAGGAGTCGTGCCTTAATAAAATCTAATATATCACCTAAACGGATATAGTAATAAATTTCTTTACCAAAAATAGCTCGAGCCGATATAACTTTCCCTTTTGAGTTGGTTTTGGCTCTATCGTATTTTAAGGCTTCAGAATATTCACCCCCTTCCGTTTCACTTAATGTCTCTTCGCCAGTTCCAATTCCAGCCTCTAAATATGAGGTGTTTGCTACTAATTTAGACTTAGTTATGTTTAGGTTATATTTTAAAACATTACCACCACCCAGGTCGCTTGTAAAAGCGTTTACATCATATGAAGTTGAGCCTATAGGAGTGGCAGCTATTGTTAAGAATGACTCTAAAGCGGAATTGGCTGAAGGTTGGGCCGTTGTAGGCGGGAGGAGGTCTGTTAAGTTAACGTTACTAAGTGGTTGGTCTATTTGAAGACTTTCAATTATATCACCAATACTAGCTAATTTTAATGTAACTTTATAATACCCAGAAGGGTCAAATTCCCAACTAAAGTTAGTTACTCTACCCATAAAAGCATCGTAGTTACCGCAAGAAAGGTTTCGATTTTGTTCAATTTTACTTAATAATCCAGTGTTAGTATCGAAACAAGCATTTTCACCGGGGTTAAGAAAATCATAAATTAAACTAGGAACACCGGCTTCGAGGGGGTTACTAACAAATTCTGAGTCATTGTTGAAATATACACTATTTCCCCATTCCAAAAACATAGTATAACCTATACGACAATATAAAGTATCAATTAGTGAAAATTGTTTTTCACTATTTGCTCTTAAAGTAATAGTAGCTTCTCTAAGAGAACCCATATTTTTAGATTTAATGTCTACCCCTTCTAAACCTGGCATAGCTACTAAACCGAAGTCTTTATCACCCCCAAAACCATAAACAAAGTCATTAAATGTAGAGTTAGTGTTAGCTACACCAGCTTTGTAGGTTCTACTTTTATCATCGTTAACTAATGTAGTTCCATTGGTTAATACCATGTTTTTAGCTACAAAATTTCCTAAATAATTTTCGGGACTCCCCCCTTCAATATCTAAAGATTGAATTCTTCTAGTACCATCAGTAGTTTCTTTACCTGTGTCTATTAATTCAGGAGCAAAGCTTTCCTTTAATATAGCAGCTTGTTCCTCAGAACTTAGGAAGGTGAAGGTCTCCATTGTGGGGTCGGCGTTTGCATCTGTTGAAAAGGGAATTGGATTTCCACGCTTATCGGACTTTGGGATGGGCCGTCCCTGAGCATCTTTACCTGCTATGGCGTAGAGTTCGGCTTGGGACAGTTTATCTTCTATATATGCGAATTTTTCTTTTCCATCAGCTGGGTCTATTTGAAGGACATCGACCCTGTACCAAGTTTCAGGTGAGAAGTTACTTAAGGATTCTTCTTTGGTGGATGTGCGTGTAAAACTGCCTCCAGTATTAATAGCTTCTTCCGCTGTAGCTCCTTCATTTGTTAGGGGGAATTTTCCACTGCGTTTTCCATCATCTGGATCAAAGTTAGCAGCATTTTCGACTGCCCAATAACCCTCTACTTGTTTCCATTGGCCTTGAGTAATAATAGTATTTAAAAATTTATTAATTCTTTTATCATCTCTATAGATATCATTAACAGAAAAATAAATTTCATTAGCTACGTATTTAAGTTCAGATAGGGTTAATTGACGTGAATACAAAAATATAGGACCTCCTTCATCGGTTGGTGGGCGATTTGAAATATCAATCAATTCTTGGATTCTTTCATCGCTATTGTTATATTTAGAAGCTAGCATGTTATCAACTTGCGTTTGAGTAGTTGTAGTATAAGGTGTAGTAACATATGCTACTCCGTCTTTGTTTACTAATTTAACGTTTTGTGGTTCTGTAGTAGTATCTGGGTCTGTAGTAGTATCTGGGTCTGTAGTGGTATCTGATGTAGAATCCTCGGCTTGGGTTTTAACAGCATTAACCCTAGTACCGGAGGCAATAGGAGAAAATTTCTGAATAAAAATAGGAGAATTTTTAATATCGATAGACGAAGCTAATGCTACATAGGAAGAATTTCCATTTTCCCACACTATAGCCTCATTGGAGTTTGAATCAGAAAGAATACCAGATTCTCGTCTACCTAGAATATCCTGGCGAGTTTTTATTTGGGTGGCGACGTAGGGTTTAAAATTGTCTCCTAAAAGATTGCTCATAACTTATTATCCGTTTAACGCATTAAACTCATTTATAATGTCTTGTATTGGAAATGGTATTCTAATTTGAACCCCGCCCCCCGGGAATAAACTTGCCCCCGCGTATTGGGGATTAGCAGAAGATATAACCCACCATAATGGTGCTGAACTATAATATTGGAGAGCCAATAGATCATACCTGTCTTCATCAGTTGTGAAAACATATAAATCCTGATTGCTACGAGGAATGTTAGGGTATATTACGCGTTTGTAATATTGTTTTCCTGTATCGGATCTTTTAATTGGTATTCTTGTATATCTTCCCATTATTGATTGTTTCTTCTTCTAAAAAATCCTCTTCTTCTATTACTAGTAGGGTTTGTATTAAGAGGGGGGAATGTACTTTGTCTTTGTATTAATCGTTCAGGTTGTTCAACAGCTGATGGTGATGGTTTTGCTGCTAAATTAGTAGGATATTCTTCATTTCTGATATTACTAGGTAATGTTCTATTATTAGGAATTCCATTAGCATATAACCCAGCATCATCCTTATTAGCTAAAGATATGAACCTTTGTTCAATATTCCCAGCTGAAAGTAATTTGTCTGGTTGAATTGTTTCGGGAAGGAAACGATGAATTGGTTTGAAGTTAACTTGAACTTCAATTCTATGGGCTAATTCCTTAACTGAGGGGTCAAACCCACCTTCGTCATTAATGCCTATTTCCCAAGTTGAGTCTTCAGGCATTGTATAATTTAAAGAAGTAATTACACCAGGAGTTTCATAAAAATAACCCCCAATAGTTAATTGGTGAATATTACCTCTCATATAACCAGCAGCACTATAATTGGGAGCTAATGTAGATTGGAGGTAATTTAATTTTTGATACATTATAGAAAGCTCTTCCTTCGATTGAGCTGCTACTACAAAACCAAAATTTACATCTCTACTAAAACCTCCATATTGGAAGAAATCTTCACCTCTACCTTGATATTTAAAAGGCATCCAATCAGCACCCATATTATCACTAATACCACCCTTAAAAAAGGCTCTAAAATGAACAAATGTTTTATTACCGGGTTCGTTAGGGTCTATTACTGCGAATCTAAATTTAACTAAGTCATTAGTAGCTCCCGTATTATTAACTGCTGAGTTGTAATACATATAAAGACCATTAATAGCATCTACTATGCCTGATCCCGCAGCATAACTGCTTCTATTGCGAACTTTGCTGCCTGGGTCGAAATAATTTAATCTTTGGTCTATATTTTTAGTTTGGTAGTCAGGAGCTTTAGCTAACATACCGCTTTTTTCAGCGTATGCTCTATTAACTGTGACGTCTTTTCTAAAGTCAGTTAATTGACCGCCTTGACTTATGGGTTCTTTAAATATTAATTCTTCTTGAGTAAACGTAGCGACATCATTACTAAATGCTGTAGTCTTGTTCATTTCAGGGAATGTATTCCCTTGAGTATAAACATTACTTTGGTATAATTTTCCTCCGTCGGTGCTAATTAAGTTATTAACATCAAAATTAGTTAATCGACTATATACACCAGAAACTGATTTATTATTATCGTAAGGGACAGCAAATGTTTTTAGGTATTCACCGGCTTCAAAATTTGGTTTATATGTTCCGTAGAATTTAGTAGGAGAATCTACACTTAGTGGGTTGTTTTCACCTGTTCTCTGATCTGAAAATTTAATATTTGTATTACCTATACTTAAAATTGAGCCTGGTCCCCCTCTATAACTTATAAAAGAAGGAGAATCGGGTGAATCCGTAATATTATTATTTACTAAAGAAATCCCAATATCGTCAGCGTAGCTATTCTTTATTTTTTGGTAGGCTAATTGAACTAATCGATTGTTATTTTTGGCTTTAATACTAAGGGCATTTCCTAGTTGAGGATTTACAACATCTGAGTAAGTTCTTAGGGATAATGGGGTTAAGCCTGTTGGGTCTAGTCCTTGTTTATTTAAATGGTCTCCAAAAGCAACTGTCCCAACTTGTAATAAAGTCCCAAGTGGGTTATAAATACCTTGGTTTAATATTCCTCCAGCTTGAGTTCTAACATTGGTTTCGGATAATACATTTTGTTTAGTTGTAAAAAGTAACCCTAAAATTCCGGGAGGTGTTCCACTTAAACCCCACTTACTTAAACGTGATACGTCCTGTGATGATCTTTCGAGAGTTAAAGCACCACCTCTTAATAAATAATCCTTACCACCTGAAATTCCTAAATTTGCTGTAGCTAAATCAAATGAATCTTGGTCTGAGGTTTGGATAAAAGGTTGTCCACTATCCCCACCACCGGGTCTATCGTTTCCGTAGCGTAATGATTTAAGATTAGTGGTTAGAGTAAGTAAAGGCATTTATTACCCGGGTAGATTCTCAGAATACTTAGATGGAGTTACTCCGTCTAGATCTAATGTTGAGGGTTGGGGCACACCATTGATTGTTGGATTCCCATTAAGAGAATAATCATAATGTAATTTTGAAATCGCAAAATCAGGAGTTTCTGGTGTTGCTCCGTTTAATCCAGTTAAAGGTGATCCTTGTTGTGTAAATTTGTTTAAAAGTCCCATAATTATTTTTATTATAAATATTAAAAATTAAATTCTATTTGTAGCTACGGATAATGATGTGCCTACTTTCTGTGAGTCCATATAAACGTTAGAATCTTTACTAGCAATTTTTTCTAATAATGAAATCATTCTATCATCTCCACCACCTTTGTTGATGTTAGGAGATACTGCTAAGTTATCACCTTTAGCTGTCATAGCCATTTTACCATAGGCATCAGTAATGGTAAATGGACCACGAGAAGAATCAGCAATACCATCTTCTACTGCTTGGGCTTTTGCGTTTGATACGGTTGACATAAGCATAGCGGTAGCGCCGATAGCTAATGGTATCCCTAAACCAAATGGTATTTTTCCTAAACTAGTCCAAATTGCTCCTACGGCAGTTATTATACTACTAACAGCAGCTATACCCATTGCCGTAGCTATAAGTGCAACAGCTGCTTTAGATTCAGATATATACCCAACCATAGAAGCAAAACCATCAATAAGGGGGGAGAACGCTGTTCCTATGTCCCCAATAACCCCTTTGATTTTAGCTAATGAAGCTTCAAATTTTTCTGAGGCTGACATTGCTAACATAGATTGGTATGCTTGTTCACCATACGCTTCTGTGAACCCTTCAGCTCCCAATTTAAGTAATTCTTGATTATATACCATATTGGCTAAATCATCACGAGATAAACCTAATGCTTTTGCTGCTGCTTCTTGTTCTATTCTATTACCTGTGGCGAAGGCATTTGTTATTTCGGTTTGTTCTCCTATTTCCTCAGCTAATCCAGCTAAATCATTATCTAAAGCTAACTGTCGGGCTTTTTCTAAGTTAATTTCTTTACCGCTTATAAGTTGGAATGCTAATTCATTTTCAATTGAGGATTCAAAATCAAGTAAAGAACCTGCTATGGCATCAACTTGTGATAAATTTAAACCTAAAGCTCTTGCTTCAGTAGCTGCCTCAGCTAGTATTTCAGGAGACATACCCAATGACACTACTATGGATTTAGACGCGGTAGATATGTCGTTTAATACGGCTTTAGCACTAATGGCGACGCCGTTTTGTCTATTAAGAGCCGACACAGTAGCCACGGTATTTTCCAACACCCCTTCTGTATCTTTACCTTGAGTTCTTGCTAAAAGAGCTAATTGGCTTGCTTCTGCTGTTCCTAAACCTAGTTGTTTAGTTAAAGCCGTCATTGTAACTAATGTATCACCACCAAAGTCGGAAACTATACCTGTTTGTTCTGCTAAATCTGTAAATGCTTGATTAAGGAGTGCTGATGTTACATATAATTTATCAGAAGTAGCTGATGTTACAGCTAAACTATTTTGTAAATCCCTAGCAGAATCATAACTAATTCCTAGATTTTTCTGAAGGCTGTTTATGTTATCACTGCCTGCTAATGCTGCTGCGCCTAAGGCTGCAACAGCTGCTTCAGCAGCAAATGCCGCACCTTCAGCTGTAAATAATTCACCACTAAAAGCAGCAGATAAAACACCTGATTTATCTAAATCATCTAAATAACCCTTGATGTTTTCTCCAATTAATCCCGTAATACCCTTACTAAGAATATTTCTTTTATTAATAGCATCAATATTATCTAATTGTTCTTCTTGAGCATCAATTTCGGATTGGAGGTCAGCTATAAGTTGACCTTGAATTTTTTTCTCTTCTTTAGTAAGGTTTCCTTTTCGCTTTTTAATATTTTCAATTTTAAGCTCAGTTAACCTTCTATTTTCTTCAATTTTTTGGCGTTCTTTAGCTATATCTTTAGATTTAAGCTGACCTTTTTCGGCTTGAATTTGAAGTTTAATTAAGTTTTCTTGGTTTTTGACCGTATTTTTAAATTCAGATATTAAACCACGTTTCATAGTTTTACCTATGACATCCAATTTACCATCGGATTCGTCTAATTTATCATTAAACTCTTCTATACCATCAATTAATCTATCAGCAATGGAAGTAACAGTTTCTAGAATGCGACCCATCTCTTGTTGGGTTTCATCAGTTAGTTTTTTTAAATCTTGTTTAGCCATAGTATTGGTATATGGTATAAATATTATCTATAACTGGATTTTGTAGAAGCCCCAGGCATTTTTATTATTCCATCTTTCCCTATGACTTCCTTTTGATTTTGGTTGGAAGATTGTTTCTTCATCATCTCAGATTGCTTATCGTAATGAGATTTAATTTTAGCATAGGTAAATTTTCGTAGCCAAAGTGGCATATCATACACCACTGGCCACGAATATCCTCCTTGCCCATAAAAACAAATTTCGTGTATTTGAGTTAAAAATTTAACTCTATAATCTTTAGCTGAGGTTGACGTCAGGCCAAAAAAAGTTAATCCCAATTGGGAGAGAGATTGATTTGTTTGAAGATGAGGGAAAAAAAGTAAGATCTACGTCGGGTTGGATCTTATTAATAAATTCTCTAAATGCCCTAGCATCTCGTGCTAGGAACGCCTGGTCGACGAACTCTCGAATTGTTTTAGTATCTCGATTGCCATTAATAGAGGTAACCATATATTTTAAACGAGTAGTAAGTTCGGGGGATTCATCCCTTTTAAGTTTCTTTAATCCTTCTAATTCTTGATTAATTTTAACTTCGTCCCCGTGGGTTAAAAACTTAAAAGTAATTTCGTTATCAGAAGTTGGGAATTTAAATGAGAACTCATTTTCACCTTTAGTGTAAATGGATTCATCTAATTTTTTATTTTCAATTTTCGATAAATCAACTACTTCTTCTACATTATTATATGTAAATTTATATTCAGCTCCGTATCCTAAAATACGAGAGGCAATCATAATAGCATTTTTATCACCAATAACTATATCATCATAATTAACTTTAGTTATAATTAATGACTTTAGTAGTTTATCTAAAACTGTTCCATCGGAAATATAATTTTGATTGGTAAGGATATCTTCTTCCCTAGCAGTCATATATTTAATTTCAATAGTCCCAGATGATAGGGGATGTCCCTCAGGATATAACCACCCTTTAGATGGTAATTCAATTGTCTCTGTTGGTAAGTTAAAACTCATATTTATATTTTATAACGTTTATCGTGTATACATATATAATGTAAAAAAAAGCCTGACCGAAGCCAAGCTATTTTTAATAATATGTTGAATTTTTCTTAGAAATTCAAAATACAGTAGTCGGGTTGGACTGTCATTGTAATATTAACAGCTGTATTTTCTGTGTCCCAGTTATACTCACCAAAACCAGCATCAGTAATCAAAGCACCTTTAATAATCCATTCTGATACTACGTCGCCAACAGGACCTAATACATTAAATGTTAAGTCTTTCTTATAGAAATCGGAGTAACCGTCTCTACCAGTAACTGATTCGTGGTGTAATCTTACCCACTCCATAGTTGCTTGAGCACCTGATGGAGTAATAGGATCAAACAATGTGAACTGGATGGGTCCCCAAGTTGTTTTACCTTTTACAAAACGTTGGACGTTAATGTGATTTAAGGGTACGGTACCTTGAGTTAAGGTTACAGCACCTACAGCTTTAACTGTGTAGGCTGGAAACCCATCAATGTACATGATGAACCTATTCGCTTGCTTTGGCTCAAACGCTGTAAAGAAAATTTCGTTGGGATCTAATACTGACATTATTATTTATTTTATTCTGTTATAAATATTCGTTATTTAAACTTTTTACCCTGGGAACGTTGCTCCTGTAGGTAATACGTTAAAGTCTAAGATAATGAATTCTGCGGTTTTGGTTGGTTGTAGATAAATAGCACCTACTAATTGGTTTCTATCAATTACATCTGGAGTATTATTACTATCATCCATTACCACTTTAAACGCATATAGACCCTGTCTTTGTTGGACTGACTCTAGATATGGATTAACTGTTGATAAGAAATTGTTTCTTGTAGCTGCTGTGTTTTGCTCAAACAATAATGTTTGAGAAACTTGACTAATGTAGCCTTTAAGAGCAATTAACAATCTACGGACATTTACTCTATCAAGCGCTGAAGCTTGTCTTTGTAATGTTTTCTGACCATATACTACCGTTCCAACTCCTGGGAATGAAGCAATTGGGTTTAAATTAGCTTCGTATAATGTATCTCTATTACCTTGAGTTAATTTTCTTTCGGGACGAATTACGTTAGTTAATCCTCCTCTGTTGATACCTGCTGGGGCAAACCATGGCTCGCTTACACTGTCGTTGTATGCGTAAACTCCCCCGATCATTGTTGAGGCAGGAACCCATACGTTTTGGCCTGAATCTGGATCTAATGTTTGAAGCCAAGGCCAGTACATAGCTGCGTATGAAGTATTTCTTGAAGCAGCTTGAGTTACTGTAGCAGCAATAGTCTTACCATAAGGTACGGGATCCAATACATATAAGCTATCTCCCCTACCTTGTGTATTGTTGATTGCTGTAGTTGCTTGTGAAGCTTGGACACTATTAAATAAACCAGGAGTTAACAATGCGTTAAATCTGTAATCATCTTGATTAGCTAATAAGTCCAACATATCATCATAATCGGCACCAATTAAACCTTGAGAGTTATTAGCGATTACATCACCACCGGCTCCTGCTGATGCTTCATTGTAATATAAACCCTTTATGCTTGGTAAAATACTTCCAACACCACCACTAAATGAACCACCAGCTGAACCTGAACCCACTACTGGGATAGAGCCTGTGAAATTATCTTTGGCATTACCTGCGTTGTCTAAGTAATTAGGAGTTAAACTATTAACTGTCTTAACTCTAATGTATCTTGAAGCGTTAGGATAAGAACCTGAAACTTCTAGGTAGTTTTCGGTAGCATTGTAATTGAATTTGTTATCACCAATCACTCTAGAGATGAAATTGTCTTGAGTTGGGTCTAATGATAGGTTACTGTATGCTTCTAAAACTACTGGGTTGTTAGTGCTGTCATTACCTCTTCTAACTACTAAACCGAAAGTACCTGAAGATGTGTTAGCGGAAGTTACTTGCCATCTAATATTATCAATTGAGCCTGAGTCTAATGAACCTGAAGTTATATCTCCTATGTTATTGAAAATAGCACCTTTATCAATAGATTCTATAGTAAATGAAACTGTAGATGCTCTTGACGCGCTAACTTCAGCTTGAGCATAATCCCAAGCTGTTGGGCCTGCTGAACCTGATACTACTCTTGAAACGAGTAATGTATCTCCACCATTATTGAAGTAGTTGTATGCTGTGATTGAAGTGAAGTAAGTATAAACTTGACTACCACTTTCGAAAGTAGTACCAAATCTATTTTGATAATCGCTGTAAGAAGTAACAATCGTAGGTACTTCTACAGGACCTTTAACTGTTGGACCTACAAGCGCAGCTCCTACCTGTACTGGTTGTTGAGTAATAAATGACTGGTCATTTTCTCTTGCTAGTACACCGGGTGATAATAGTGTTTCTGCCATTGTGTGGGAATTATTATTTTGTTATAAATATTCAAGAAAAACTCAAAAATTAAATATTTTTGGTAAATTCTCCTGAGGTGATGTCTATGTTACCTTCTCCATACTTGTCTTGTAACTCTTTTCCCAAATTGTTACTTTTAAGTTGGATGTCGGTAATAGAATTTTTTAAAGTTTCTTTTTGTAAATTAAGAGATTGTATTTGGTATTCTAATTGACCAAATTGAGTTATTAAAGTAGATTCTTGTTCTTGAATATCCTTTAATTGTTTGATCTCTTCTTTTGTTAAAAACACTTGTTCCATGGCGATAAATATTATATTAGTTTTTGTTAATTAAGATTTGTTGTATTTTTGTAAATACTTCATTAGATGAAATTGATTTGTGACAGATAAATTGTTTATCGGTTCCTTTCCAAATAGGGCACCAATTCCAATCACCAGCATCAAATACAAAGTTTGGGTTATTCCAACAAGGGATACATGCTGTGCTGGACATACGAGTTACATTGGAAGTAAATTCGTGGTTTTCCTCTGTAAAGCTACTGATTAAAACTGTGTGTTTATTGGCGGCCCAATTAAACCAAGATAACCCAGAACTTAACCCTACAAATAATTCAGCGTGGAATATATAAGTATAAGTATCTTTCCATGAAAGGTTTGGTTTATCAATAATATAGTCGCTTTTAAATCCTTCATAGGAAATATTTACTACTTTATAACCCAACTCTGTTAGAGATTTTGCTAGAGCTGTCCAATATTCATGGGGCCATTCTTTACAACCTGCTGTTGCGCGAGGGCCTATACAAATATATTTATCTCTTAAAGGGCGTTTTTTAGGTTTAAAATCAATTCCTAAATTTAATTCTTTATGTTCTAATCCTAGAATATCTGTAGCAGTTTGCTGGAGTGGTATTGTATTAACTTGGTTTGGGTTTCTATCGAATGCCTCCCATTTTTCATTTTCTTTAAACCAACCTATTTTATATACAATATCACAATTTGTACTACTTCCAGGTTTTACAAATTCTATGTCTTTATAAGCTGCTAAACCTTGAAACCATTCATTGTGGAATGTAGAAAGTATAACTTTACAATTGTGTTTTTTAGCAAACTCAACAGCGTAGGGGGTCCATGCTAAAGTATCCCCTATAGATTTAGATTCTAAACTAAGAAGGATAGTTTTTGAATCAAATTTTAAAACATCTACTATTTTTCCATTGATTTTTATAATCCAAGGGGTATAGTATTTCCTACTACAAGCTGTCCACATACCATTGCTGATGGTGTCTTTATATACTACATTACCATTTCTACCATCGAGAAACTCTATTAAATAATTTTCTTTAGTATCTCCTAAAATTTCTACTTTAGGACCTTCTAAATATGAGATATGAATGGTATTAGGTTCTGGGAGTGGTTCTTGGTAATTGTCTATAAAACCTTCTAAAGTATCTCGACCAATTTTAGCTACATTATCCCAATTAAAATCACGATGGATTATTTTAGCTTCTTCTACTGCGCGTTTTTTATGGTCTGTGTAATTTTCAAACGCATCACGCATTACACGAGCTAAATCTTCAAAATCTGGTTCGTAGTAATTGCCTACTATAGTATTAAAATGATTGTAGTCAGCATCTTGTGCTGGTTTTTCTCCTAATACTTTTACAGGTAAACCTTTACCTTTAGCAAATTCCATTTGGGCACAACATGCGGAGTATATTGATGGTGTACCACACGCCATAGCTTCAATTAAAGGTAAATTCCAACCTTCACTACGAGCACAAGATAAAAATACATGACCATTTTTTATATATGTAATGTAATCTTCTCTGGATGGGAAGTGTTTTACTTTAATACGTTCATCAGTAAATTTATATTGCTCCAATCTGGATTCTGTTGTTTTATGCCCATCACCTGAAAATGGGTTATCGATTGATACAATTAAATCAACAGGTTCATTAGGTTTGAATTCTTTTAGGAAGGTTTCAATTATTTCTTTGGTAGATTTTCTATAATCCCAACGCCCAAATACAATAAATTTAAAACGGCCATCTACATAATCTAAGGTAGTTTGAGGGTCTTCAGGAAAGAATGTTTCTACATCTACACCTTCGGGTACTACTTTTACTTTAGTAGAATCAGCTCCTTGAGCAATAGTACAATCAGCTTGCCATTGGGAAGGAACCCAAATTTGGTCAAATTCCAATAATTTATTAAAAAATCCTTCAGGTTGAAGGGTTGATTCCCAAACATTATAAGCAATTTTAGGACCATCATATGAATCATAAAAGAAATGATGGCTAGTTTCCTCTAAAACTAAATTTACATTATGATTAAAATTATTGGGATGGGATTGGTAAATAGGAAAATCTTCTCTTTCACCAGATTCAACATTGGTCCAAAGGGTTTGTTCTGTTAATAATTTTTTATCTAAATCGTTAAGATAACTCTCACCATTATGGGGTTCAGCATTAGGCCAATCCCAACTTTTACCTATAGTAAAATTACGGACTTTTAAATCAATGTGTTTGGATAATTTTCTAAAAAAATCACGAGTGTGGTTGTTGTAACCTGTTGAACCTACATACGAGGCATGTGCGTATACTTTTGGTTTCATATTATCTCATTATTTCACAACCTCCATCAATTCCTCTAGTTCCATTAAATCCGTGCCAGATGGGTTTGGTTTGGATTTTATTATTCCTTAAATGATGTGCTAAAAGGGTTTCATTAATAAACATATCATAGTAGTGATTATAATACTCTGGATCCACAAATATAATACGAAGCATTTGGGTAAACACGCTACAATATGTTTTCATTACATCATACCCACCAACCGCAAAAGTATCGTTGATTTGGTCTGCCATTTTCCACTCAGGTGGGTATTCAAAATGGTGAACTACATTGGGGTCGTATTGTGTGACATCCTCTAATAGAGGGCAGTTGTTGGCTACCCTGTGAGTAAATAATAAGTCGTATCGGGTTTTAATAACTAAATCATATTTAATGCCTGATTCCTCCATTAAATCCCACGCTCGTTTTAGAGACAACCACATACTCATTTGAGAGTCCAGGCGTTGGTTGTTGGGGCCTTTTAAATCAGCAGCGTCGAATTTAATAGCTGGCTCAAATAAATGAGCTTTTGGTTTATACCAATCAACTAAATTTGTGTAGATATTATTATTTGTTTTGTAAATGTGTTGTAGTTTACCTTCATCAAAAAAATTATATTTATGAAACTCAGGAGCATCCCACGCGTGTAAATAAACATCACAATCATATCTATCTAAAAACCATTTTTTTAGGTCTTTAAATCCATTTCTATATCTACGTGGTTGACCACTAACTAATATTGCTATCTTCATCGTAGTATGTTAGCTGTAAAGTGTTCTGTTAAACTTTTAATGGGGTTTATTTCAACTCCATTAGTTACTAGGTGGTATTTCAATAAACTTTCAGGATAAATAGGGTCTGCGTTTTCTGATATGTTTTTATCTAACCACGATTTATACGCGTCGTTCATATAAACATAGGATATCACATATGTGAAGTAGTCGGCGTAAATACCGGCTATTTCCGGCGAACTAACGGCGAATAAATCGTCTACCTCCGACAACCTCGTCGGGGACCCCTCTGGATTCATAGGATACTCAAATACGTTTAGTTTCTTGGAATCTAGTAAGGATAAATCCTTTAAAAATAAACACTCTGGTGAGATGTAATCTGTAAATTCTAAATCAAATCGAGTGCGAATAACTAAATCGTATTTAATACCAAAACTTCTAACTAAATTATAGCAAGCATGGATTGAATATGAAGCACTTAAAGCACTATTTAATTTATATCCTATATGGGGGCCCCTAACGTCAGTAGTATCAAAAGGGATAGGTTTTTGAAAATGCCATGTTTTAGGTTTATATAACTCTACTATGCTTTTATAATCCTCATCTGTAAATTCATATTTTCTCTCTTTAACATATTTGTGGCCAGCTTCCATAGGGACATCATCCCTCCACGTATGAATGTAAACATCACAATCATACTTGTCTAGAAACCACTTTTTTAATTCAAGGTAACCCTTCTCATAATTACGGGGTTGGCCACTAATGCATATAGCTACTTTCATTAGCTATAATGGTCTCCACCTAACCACAACACGAAGGATTTTCGAGTTCCTGTTGTTACTGGTGTTACTCTATGCATTAAGAATGATGGGAAAATTACTACATTACCTTTACCGCGTGGGGCTGTGTATGGGTATTGACCCCCTGACCATATTTGTAAATCACCTCCAGTGTAATCATCTGAATCTGATAGTTGAACTGTAATTGATATTTTGCGGAATTTCATATAACCATCGGCTCCAATATCCATATGCCAATC
>JACKZZ010015324.1_pt1 | contig 30322 bp, 36 predicted proteins | sample 8027871 | NCBI WGS metagenome assembly JACKZZ01 (sample SAMN15724774, study PRJNA655200) | protist metagenome | isolation source: fluorescence activated cell sorting (FACS) single amplified genomes of... | place: USA: West Boothbay Harbor, Gulf of Maine | collected 2000-07-19
ATAATAAGTGTTTTATAAAATATTTTACAAGTACTGGATAGCACCCTGGCACCCATGGAAGAGATAGGTATATTTGAGTTAATTGCTCAAGTAGGAGCTCCGATAGCTGCAGCCCTTGTAATGGGTGGATTTATTTTCATTATCATTCGCAAGATAATGGATGATGTAGTTGGAAGCACACAAGAAGTTAAAGGTATTTCAAGCATGTTGATTACTCGTATAAAAACAATGAATAATGACATGATAAAAATAGATATCAGCGTAAGTTCCGCTCTTGGACTTAACCCTGATTTAGATAGAATCGCAAGAGCAGAGAATTTTGTAGAGGATGGAACAATAGATGCGCGTAGAGACTAAACAATTGATTGCCGTATACACAACAGGAAAAAAGACGGTGAGAGTTTATGCAAGACGTGATTGATGCAATTCAACAATTTGGTTTTCCAGTTGTTGCAATGGTCGGTTTAGGATATTTTGTATACTTTGTATGGACTACCATAACAGAAAAGATTGACCCTGCAATTGACGAGATGAAGATGACAATACTTAAATTAATAGATCAAATTCGCATGATGGACAACGATATGATTCGTCTCCAAAAGAAACTAGACACAGTTTTACAGATGAAAGAGAATGACCGCAAAAAATGATATAACAGGGGATAAGATCCAAACTAAAAGCTCTAACGCTTATAGAGATAACTATGATGCTATCTTTAACAAGAAAGAGAAATCTAAAGCACACTGGTGGTATCTTATACTTCTTCCTTTACTTACTTATGAACTTGTAGCTGCAGAGTGTCAAAAAGATTACGATTTAGCACTTTCTGTTATGCAACAACGACAAAAAGATAACAACCTTATAGAAGCTATGGAATTGTACGACAAGAAAATCGTTATGCATGCATATTCTCAACCTCAGCAGAGGACTATTCGTTTAAGAATAGAAGCAGCTAAGAATTTTGCGAATCTAAATGCACAAAAGTGTTTTAAATGGAGAATATTATGAAAATATTTCTCATACTTGTTCCTTTACTTACTTATGAGCTTGTAGCAGATGAGATAAAGTTTGGATTCAAGAGTCCTTCTTTTAGTGGAGCAGGAACATCATCTCATTACTTAACTATCGACAGTCAAGAACAAACAAAAAAGGATGCAGTAAAAGCCGAGATTAAAGCTTTAGCAGACGCAGCAAAGAGAGCAGAAGAGAATACGACTCTCGCAAGATTTATAAAGAACTTTGAAAGTAGAATATATGCACAGTTATCTCGACAGTTGGTAGATCAACTATTCGGTGAGAACCCTGCAGAAGAAGGTTCATTCCAGTTATTCGATAATTTAATTACTTGGACAAGTGACGGAATATCAATAACAATGACCATATTTAATGAGGCAACTGGTGAAACAACTACTATTACTATCCCTATTGGGGATTTTGGCTTCTAGCTGCGCATCGCATAGAGCATACATATCTCCCTGCCTTAGCAACCCCGAAGGCGACTACGAATACGTTGTAGACATGGTACAGAAAGCTCAATGCTTTTCAGGAGATGCCATACTCGAAAAACCAGTCACAAAAGAAATACAAAACTTACCATTACCAGCAAGAACGCCTGTTGTTGCTATATATAAGTTTGAAGACCTAACAGGTCAGAGAAAATCAAGAGATGGAATTGCAGACTTCTCTAGTGCCGTAACACAAGCTCCAGAAGCTTACTTAATAAGAGCACTTAAAGCTAGCAATTTCTTTAAAGTTGTAGAGAGAAAAGGACTAGACCACTTAACGAAAGAGCGTCAGTTAATTCGAAATACAAGAGAAAAGTTTGATGACAAAGACAAACAGTTACCACTACTGTATGCAGGAGTCATTTTGGAAGGTGGTATTATAGATTATAATACTAACTTGCTATCAGGGGGAGTTGGAGCCCGCTATTTAGGTATAGGAAACTCTAAGCAATATCGTGAGGATAAAGTGGTGATATCAATAAGAATGGTCTCTGTGAGTACAGGGGAAATTTTATTGGACATCCTTACTTCAAAAGCAATTCTATCCGTAGGGCTGAGTAGCGATTACTTTAGATTTCATTCAGATAACGACCTGATTGAATTCGAGACTGGCAATGCCATGAACGAACCAAAGTATATAGCTATTCAAGCAGCCATTGAGACAGCAGTCGCTGACTTAGTGGTTCGCGGACAGAAGCAAGGGTACTGGAAGTACTATATGGGAGACTAAGATGAGGATTTTAATGGCCTTATTTTTATCAGTAGGTCTGTTCGCAGACAACGAAATCTATATCGATCAAACAGGAGACAATGCTTCTATTGATATCGAACAGCTTGGTTCTACTAATATAATTGGTGGAGATGATGCAGTTGCAGGTACAATGACAGCAGCAGTTCTGAATGGTGGAACTATGACACTAGATATTAATCAAATTGGAAGCTCCAATAAGTTTTTAACCGATGGAATATACGGAACAAACTTTACTGGATTTTTTGAATTTGATGGGGACTCTAATGAGTGGAACTTTAGCATGGATACATCTGGGCTAAATACAGCTGACAGCAATGATATTAACATTGATGTTAGCGGTTCATTCAACTTAGCAGATATAGATATTGCAGAGGTTAGCGGAGCTAGCTTCTTGGATATCGATTGGATTATTACTGGAGACAGTAATGATGCAGAAGTAGACATCGACGCAGACTATGCGAAGATGTATATGGATATCTTTGGCGACAGTAATGACTTGACTTTTATCCAATCTGGATATGGAGCTAGTTCAAGCGACAGAAAATACTTTAATCTAGATTTAGACGGAAGTAATAATACAGCGGTGATTAAACAACAATCAACGTTGGCTGCCGACTGGTTAACAATTGAAAGTAATGCGTCTAATAGTAATATTTGTGTTATTCAGAATGATGGTGGGTCTACCACTTCATGCTGATATAGGTAGCATTACAGAACTACGTGGAGTAGGGCAAGTCCTTCGAGACAAACCCTACGAAACGGACTTAGGCTTTGACATTGAGCAAATGGATGATGTACGTACAGCTAATGGGCGAGTAGGCATAACATTTTCAGATAATTCAGTAGTCAGACTAACAGAACATAGTAAACTTATAATAGACAAAGTAATCTTTGACCCGAATCCCTCGAAGTCACAGATGTCATTAAAGTTTGCAAGTGGAACAGCACGTTTCATAACAGGTGGAATTGGGAAGATCAATAAGAATAATATTAAGATTGAGACTCCAACATCACAAATCGCAATTCGTGGAACAGACTTTACAGTCACAGTAGATGAGTTGGGAAGAAGTCTAGTAATTTTATTACCAGACACAAATACGGGACTTCCTTCAGGAGAGATTGTAGTAGCAACTGCCATGGGAGAAGTCATACTAAATAAACCGTATGAATCTACTGTTACTAGTATGTGGGAGAGTTCACCAACTACTCCAATGATATTAGACTTAACTTTAGACCTCATAGACAACATGCTCATAGTGAGCCCGCCTAAAAATGAAGAAGAAGAAAATGCAGGAGAAGTTAGAAATGATAAGTCTGACGACAATATTCTTGATGTCGATTACCTCGCTTATGACGGGTTAGACCAAGACTTTTTTACAGATGATTTAGAATTTAATGAACTTGATGTAGATTACTTAGATGTTAACTTTCTTGAAGACTTACTAGAAGTTATTGAAGAGCTAGACGCTCTCGCTACCAAAGAAGAAAGAGGAGCATCGGCTTTTGCAGAGTTCGATATACAAGGAACATTGTTTGGACAAGATCCAAGCACACAAATAATAACTTTTGGAGACGCTGATAAGATAACTCTTATTCGTAGCGTTACTCAATCAGTACAACTAGATCTCAACGGTGAGACAAGCTATAATATAATAATTGAACAAGATGGTAAAGCATATAACGTTATTCTTAATTCTGGTGGTCAGTCCACTATCACAATCCGCCAATCTGGAGGTTGATACACCTTTTAACTTTGAGCAAATGAAAGCAGATGCAGCTAGATTAGAGGCTGCTAAGTACTCTTATACTTTTAATATTGAAAACCCAAAACATAAGTACTTTATACTAATAAATGTCCTAGATACAGCGTCTACTGTTTACGCTCTAGAGAATAGAAACACTCTAAGAGAAGCAAATTTTTTACTACCCTCCCAACCAAGACCTGAAGAACTATTGCTACATAAAGCCTTGATAATATATATACTGAGCAATAGCGGTCTATTTAGTACTCACCCAGATGACGAGTGGTATATAGATATGCTTAATGCAGGGTTAACTCTCACAGTGCTTAATAATTTATACATGATACATACTAATGAATAAATTTATAACGCTACTAGTTGCTATGGGACTTCTTATCTGGAACCCTGCACTTATGCAGAGATTTGAACTAATTGGTTACGATTATCTGATAATGAATACAGAACCAGTACAAAATGAGAATATACTTATTGTAGATTTAGATGAAGACTTTTTAAAAGTATATGGAGGATGGCCTCTACCCAGATCAATCTACGGAGACTTAATAACAACTACAACAGCTGTACCAGGATTTACCGTATTAATGCCTAGCCGTGATATTCGTGGACCTGAATATGATGAATACTTCTCTATGAGAATGCAGCGTGTTCCAACTGTCCTTGCAAATGCAGCATCGACACAAGTAAGTACACAAGGCCCTCATGTGGGTACTGTACAATTAGGAGAAGACCCAAAACCATGGCTATTAACTTATCCAGGAATTTTACCAGCAACACCATCCCTAGCAGAATCCATAGCGGGTGCGGGTGTGGTTGCAGTCAGCCCAGAATTAGACGGCGTCACAAGACGAATACCTCTCGTCGTAGCAAGCCAAAACAAAATATATCCAAGCTTCGCCCTCGAATTGTTAAGAGTCGCGGTAGGCGATCCTAGCTATCAGCTAAAGACTAACGAAGCCGGAGTAGAGTGGGTAAGAGTTCCAAACTATCCACTCATGAACACAGATGCAAATGCACGTGTCTTTCTAAATTGGAACACAAACTTTTACAAACAAACAGGGTTGGAATTCATAGAGAATCCAATCGAAGCTCCTTTTGTCATTTTTGGTACGACAGCGGAAGGAATCACTAATCCAGTACCTACACCAGCAGGAGCAAAATATCCACATGAAATTCAAGCAAATATATTACATAATCTTATTACAGGTACTAGTCCTGCTACTCCTACTTGGGCTGCCGGAGCCGAACTCGCAGGAGCTTTCTTCGGGCTCTTACTCCTCTTATTTGCAACAAGATCCATATGGTTTTCCTTACCTACCTTATTAATCGTAGTTGGCGGGGCATATTACGGAAGTCTGAAGTTATACGAATCTTCCTACTTATTTGACGTTAGTGGAATTATAATTGCATGGATTTTATTCTGGAGTATTGAAAGTTTCCGTAGTTTCTTTACTACCTATCTTGAGAAAATGAGAATTAAACAACAATTCGGGACGTATGTTAGCCCTGCCTTGGTTAAAAAATTACAGGAGGACCCCACATTACTGAGACTGGGTGGGTCTACAGAACAACTAACATTTTTATTTTCTGATATCCGAGGATTTACCCCGATTTCTGAAAAATATCAAAAGAACCCTCAAGGACTCACGAGTCTCATAAATCGTTTTCTTGACAACCAGACTGAGATAATTCTCAAGCATGGAGGAACGATAGATAAATACATGGGAGATTGCATTATGGCATTTTGGGGAGCACCGCTACCAGATGATAATCATATAGAAAACGCAACAAAAGCGGCTATCGAAATGAGAATAGCCTTAGAGGAATTAAATGAAACACTTAGAGAAGAGGGCCTTGATCAAATTAATACAGGCGCTGGAATCAATTCCGGGCCGTGCGTGGTTGGTAATTTTGGTAGTACTACACGCTTTGATTATAGTGTCCTGGGCGACGCTGTTAATTTGGCTGCTCGGTTAGAGTCTAGTTGTAAAAACTATGATGTAGACTTAGTAATCTCTGAACACAGCTTAGTAGACGGATATGAATATGAATTTTTAGATGACGTAATTGTAAAAGGAAAGACCGAACCAGTTAAAATCTATACCATACGAAAATAGTACTTGACATACGATCATATTTTTAGTATAATAATAAACATGTGAAATAATATCACAAAGAATCAAAACCTCAAAAAATGTCAGACGAAATAGTAAAAGTAGCAATGGATTTAGACAAACACGAAGCTGTTTGTGCAGAAAGGTGGAAAACCGCATTTAATCGATTCGATGACATGGATGAAAATATCAAAAGACTAGAAACTATACTAATAACCTCAGCAGGAGGAATAATAGTAGGTGGAGCAGGAATTATTACCACAATAGCAATGATGCACTACTAGGAGCAATTATGAAAGGAAACAAATTATATACAACAAAAGAAATGAAACCCTCTGATACGGTAGAGACTGTTAAAAAAGAACCTACCCATACAATAGAAGAAAAAAGAGGCAAATTTCATGTAAAAGATTTATCTGGAACTAGAGTCGCTGTATTCTTCTCAATGCAAGATGCAGAAGATTTTATCAGATAAAGAAAGATTAAATGTATGCAAAACTTGTCCAGAATTTAACAAGTTTAAGGTGTGCAAAATATGTAAATGTTTTATGCCTTTAAAAGTAAAGATTAAAAAGGCAAGCTGTCCTAAGGGACTTTGGAGGAGGTGATCAAATGCCATATGGCAAAAAGAAGAAAAAAGGAAAGGGTAAAAAGAAGAAGGGATTAACTGCAGCGCAGAAAAAACTTCCTAAAGCCTTACAACAAGCAATACTTAAGAGGAAGAAAAAGTAAATGAAATATTTAAGAATATTATGGAACATCTTAACTGGTAAAGATCAGAACATGGATGGCACAGTCGATATAAAAGACGCTTTAATGAAAGCAGAAAAATCGGCAAGAATTACTACACAGAATATAGGAGAGTAATATGGCACTGCCAAATTTAAATGATGTTGTTAGAGTTTATAACGATAACGGACATCAAGACGGAATTTGCTATGAGCTAGATGACTTTGCGTTTCATGTTCGGATAGAGGAAGACACATTCACTGAAGACAATATAGGTCAACAGGTAGCTTTCGATACAAGAGTGGTAGAATGGGAGTTATTATATGCAAGTGGGTGAATTATGGAGAATTTACGGTCCTGAAGACGAGGACGGTAATAGAAGAACTTGGAGAGACTCCTTGATAACAGCTATCAGTGGAGATGAACTTACAGTAGATGTCAAATGGGACACTAGTGGAGTTGAATTTGAAGGGCCAGGTAAAACAATAGCCGCAGCTTCAGAAGAAGTTATGGAAAAGTTAAAAAATGTAGATGGAACACATCCTTACTGGGTTGAAGGAGACCCTGAGTAAGCTATGCCTCGTAAGAGAGTAGCTAAAAAGAGACCTGTACCGACAAATCCAACATTATATGCTAGAGTTAAAGCTCAAGCAAAAAGAAAATTTAAAGTATATCCTTCAGCATATGCTAATGGATGGCTAGTAAAAACTTACAAAGCCAAAGGCGGAAAGTACCGAATGGGTACTGGAAAGAAACGAAGAAAATGAAATTAAAAATTTTACCAAATAATAAATTTACTATCGTAAAAGACGGACATACTGATGCCGCATCTGCTATTAATAGTTGCAAGACTATTATGTCACATTGTCAAATGATACTTGATAATATAGATGAAAATAGAGATGGTTTACCTACTTGGTGGACTAATAAATTAGCAGTATCAGAATATGAAGTAGTGCAAGCCGCTAACGCTTTAGTTAACGGATTGGACGAAGACGATGGCTAGAAAACCAAAAGGTGGATTAACTAAATGGTTTAAAGAAGGTTGGGTAGATATATCCAGACCTAAGAAAGGCGGTGGATACATGCCTTGTGGGCGTAAAACTTCCAAGAAAGGGAAGTACCCTAAATGTGTCCCGAGAGCTAAAGCAGCTAGAATGACAAAAACACAGATTCGTTCAGCAGTTCGCAGAAAAAGGGCTGTTAAACAAGGAGTCGGAGGTAAGCCTACAATGGTAAGAACCTTCGCAAAAAGAAAGAAGCGTACTACTAAACGCTAAGCAAAAAGGAGAAAAATATGGCAAGTTTTTTACAAGGACCTACTGGGAAACATAATACCCAGAAGATCAGAAAACATAAACTGAATAGAGGAATTACCAGAGATATGAATGCAGCAGCAGGCGCTTTGGTTAATACTAAAAATCCATACGGTATAGAAGCAATGAGATACAAAGCTGCAGCTAAACCTATTGGACCAAGATATGGAAAGACTACAAATCCCCCAAGAGCGAGATTTGGCAAGAGAGTCTAATGGCACTGACAAAAGCAGAGAAGGCAAGAATTAAGAAAGCTGGCCTGTCTAGACTTAACGCCCCTAAAAGAACACCTAAGCATAAAACTAAGAAAGCAGTTGTTGCAGTTAAGGTGGGCGGAAAAGTTAAGATAATTCGCTTTGGTGCACAAGGAATGGGACATAATTACAGTCCTGAAGCTCGTAGAAGTTTCAAAGCCAGACATGGAAGAAATATTAGAAAAGGTAAGTCGTCAGCGGCATACTGGGCTAATAAAGTATTCTGGGCAGGTAAAGGCGGGTCTACTAAAAGACCACCAAAATCACAAAAATATACTAAAGGATTAAAACGTAGAAGATGATAAAAACAGCAGACGGTAGGAAACTCTGGCTAGACGAGTGCTTAATAAACGGCACAACTTTGATACTACACACAGAAAAGGTAGAGGAGAAGAGAAGACTAACAGCCAGGGAAACGAATATAAAACAACTAGCAGCAGCTTATTGTTATTTATACCACAGGATTCAGGAAGAAGGATTACTTAACCCTGGAGATGAGGACAATTTTTTCGAACAAGAGAATATTCACTAATGCTTACAATCAGTAGAGAAGACGTTGTTGGAGAATATCTTATGGAGTACAACGAGCAATCGAGGTACATAAAACTTCCTGTTACTGGCTATATGGATTTACTTGGTATTACTCCTAATAGTAGCCAAACCGCTATTATCAACGCTATTAACAATCCTAAGTATCGTTTTGTATGTGCAGCAGTTTCCCGCAGACAGGGAAAAACTTACATAGCAAATATAATCGGGCAACTAGTATCACTAGTTCCAGGCTCTAATATATTATTAATGTCGCCTAACTACGCACTATCACAAATTTCATTCGACTTACAGAGAGGACTTATCAAGCATTTTGGACTAGAGGTAGTCAAGGATAATGCAAAAGATAAAGTAATCGAACTATCTAATGGTTCAACCGTAAGAATGGGATCTGTAAATCAGGTTGATTCCGTGGTCGGTAGAAGTTACGATTTAATAATTTTTGACGAAGCAGCTCTTGTAAATGGTAAAGATGCATTTAACGTTGCACTACGTCCCACACTAGATAAGGAAAATTCTAAAGCTATATTTATATCTACTCCTAGGGGAAGAAATAATTGGTTTGCGGACTTTTATTACAGAGGGTTCAGTGATGAATTTCCTGAGTGGGCGTCCTTGAGAGCTACTTATCATGAAAATCCAAGACTATCTGAAGAGGATATTAAGGAAGCAAGAAAAAGTATGTCAGAAGCTGAATTCAGTCAAGAGTACGAAGCTGACTTTAATATCTATGAAGGACAAGTATGGGCATTTGATCATGAGAAATGCGTTGCAGATTTAGCTCAATTCGATACAAGAAAAATGGATGTGTTTGCCGGACTTGATGTCGGGTATAAAGATCCTACAGCTTTTTGTGTAATAGCATATGATTGGGATACCGGAAAGTATTACGTTGTTGATGAATACTTAGATGCAGAAAGAACCACCGAACAACACGCAATTCAAATAAGAAAGTTGATACATAAGTGGGATATTGATTGGATATATATCGATTCCGCTGCTCAGCAGACTCGTTTTGACTTTGCACAGAACTACGATATTTCTACTATAAACGCCAAGAAATCAGTATTAGATGGCATTGGTAAAGTAGGAACAGTAGTTGATAATGACCTATTAATTATTGACCAAAGATGTGACGAAACATTGATGTGTCTAGACCAGTATCAATGGGATCCAAATCCCAACTTGTTGAAAGAGAAACCAAAGCACAATCAAGCGTCTCACATGGCCGATGCATTGAGGTACGCTCTATATTCTTTTGAAACAACTGCGACTACTTTCTAGCATGTCAAAAATAACTCTTGACTTTTGGTTGTATAGTTGATATAATTGATATTATAAAGTGGAATTAAAGAGAGATCTCATAAAATATATAAGGGACAAGGCAAAGTCCAGGTATCAGAAAACAGATAATTGTTTTATCTGTGGAAGTCAGGACAATTTAGACTTTCATCATTTCTATTCATTAACAGAGTTGTTAGAAGAATGGATGAGAAAGAATAACCTAAAGATAACAACAGAAGAGCAGATTCTCGAAGTACGAGAAGAATTTATAAAAGAGAACTTTGATAGAGTATATAATAAAGCTGTTACTATATGCCATAAACATCACTTGAAGTTACACTCAATTTATGGGAAAAAACCAAAACTTATAACAGCACAGAAACAAGAAAGATGGGTGGAGATTCAAAGAGATAAACATGGCATGGTATGATTTTATAACAGGTGGAAATAAAAGCGTGGAAGAGAAATCTAACCCTGCTCAATATATTATTTCTAGAGACGAAGGCCTTAGTGTCGAGTCTCGTGAGGTTGTTACTAATTATAGGGATGCCTATGAAAAACTAGAAGTAGTTAATCGTAGTGTAAACATGATAGTCGACGATGTTGCTGAAATTCCTTTTGAATTAGGTGATAAAATAATTGGAATCACTCCCATTATTAAAAACATTAGAAAGTCCAGAGTTAATTTACTATTAAACTTTGAACCAAACCCTTACCAGGATGTAAGTAGTTTCAAAAGAAATCTTATTATAGATTTATTACTTGACGGTAATATATTTATATACTATGATGGATTACACTTATATCATCTACCTGCAGATAAAATGAAGATACATACAGATGAGAAAGAGTATGTAGACCATTATGAATTTGACAGCAGTATCGATTTTAAACCGAATGAAGTTATACACATAAAAGAAAATAGCTTTCACTCCATTTATAGAGGAGTGCCTAGACTCAAGCCTGCATTTAGAACAATGAATCTACTTGCAAACTTAAGACATTTTCAAGATAACTTCTTTAAGAACGGAGCAGTACCAGGACTAGTACTTAAAAGTCCTAACACTCTTTCTGAGAAAATTAAAGAAAGAATGTTACAGTCATGGACTGCAAGATATAATCCAGTATCAGGAGGCAGAAGACCTCTTATATTAGATGGTGGATTAGAAGTTAGCAATTTAACTAATGTTAACTTTAAAGAGTTAGACTTCCAAGATTCTATAAAGTCTTGTGAAAGAATAATTCTAGAAGCAATGGGAGTACCTCCAATCTTATTAGATGGTGGTAACAACGCAAATATTAGACCTAATCATAGACTGTATTATTTAGAAACAATACTACCTATTACTAGAAAAATAAAGTATTCATTAGAAAGATACTTTGGTTTTGAAGCAAATGAGAACGTATCAGGAATACCTGCATTACAGCCAGAGCTTAGAGATCAAGCCTCTTATTACGCGACCCTTGTAAACACAGGAATAATGTCTCCTAATGAAGCAAGAGAATTATTAAGACTAGAAAAAATAACTGGATTTGATGAGCCTAGGGTACCCGCAAATATAGCTGGGTCAGCTGCGAATCCAAGCGAAGGTGGAAGACCACCTCAAGAAGAGGAACAAGTAGATGAATAAACCAGCAATTATAAAAGATTTAGCAGAATGGATGGCAGAGAGAGGGAAATTTTACTCTATGAACGAGTATCAAAAAGCAAAAGATGCTCCAGCAAACTTTCAAATGTTAAGAAGACTATTTGGATCTTGGTCAAGAGTACAACTACTTGTAAGAGTCAATTATCCAGAGTTATATTCCAAAATGCTAAAAGGCATACCTACTAAAGTAGAGCCAGTTGTCGAAAAGAAGACAGCCAAGCCAGCTAAAAAGAAAACAGCTGTTAAAAAGGATACAAAATAATGAAAAAAATATTCCATATTTCTAGTACATTTGAGAAATCCAATATTGAAGAAGATGGGTCTATCGTAATAAAAGGATTAGCAAGTACTAATGCTTTAGATAGAACCGGTGATGTAATCGATCACAATGCATGGAAAGAAGGAGGCCTAGATAACTATTCAGGCAATCCTATTATTCTTTTCAACCATGACTATAATAGACCAATTGGTAGAGCAAAATATTGCGATGTTACTCAAAATGGTTTAGAGTTAGAAGCAAAGATTTCAAAGTCTGCAGGTGATATTGTAGATTTGATAAAAGATGGTGTTCTTGGGGCCTTTTCCGTCGGTTTCAAGGTCAAGGACGCTGATTATAACAAAGAAACGGACGGATTTTTAATAAAGAGTGCAGAACTCCTCGAAGTATCGGTGGTAAGCATACCAGCTAACCAAACGGCTACTTTCTCAATATCAAAATCTTTTGATAATGATAGCGAGTATGAGAAGTTTAAATCACAATTTAACAAGGCTCACTCTGTAGAGTCAGTTATAACTGACAAAACTGAGCAGCCAAGTGCCGCAAATGCGGATATTATGGAGAAAGATATGTCGAATGACAATATAAGTCCAGAGTTTGATCTGAAGGCATTTGCTGAAGAAGTTGCAAAGAAAACTGCTACTTCAATTGCTATGCAACAAGCAGAGCAAAAAGCTAAAGACGACGCAGAGGTTCAAAAATCTGCTGAAATTAAAGCTGAAGCAAAGGCTGTTCAAGACCAAAAAGAGGACGAACAAAAAACTATTATTCAGGCTGGATTATCTGGCGCTGAAAGGCTAGTGAATGATGTTGAGAAGAGATTATTAGGTAAAAATGAAGATCTTCACAACGTAGTTGCAGAACTACAAAAAGATTTATCTGAGAAATCAGAAGAAATCTCAAAAATGAGAGAATCAAAAAGAGTATTCTCAGAAAGAGGTGGTAACTCTGATTGGAAAAAAACTTACGAAAGTGAGTTAATGGACGCTAAAGTTCTTTCAGTTATTACTGGTAAAAAAGGACTTGAGTCTACTAGCTTTGGACAAGGTATTATAGAGAAAGTAAATACTGATTCAGGTGTTGCACTTTCATCTGCTGACTACGAGCAAGTAGTATCAACAGGTGTTGAAAGAGACATCCAAAACGAACTAGTATTAGCTCCTCTATTCAGAGAAATTCAAATGACTAGTGCATCAATGATTATGCCAATCCTACCAGATGCAGGCTATGCTGAATTCGTATCAGCTGCTGGAACTGGTGACGGTGCTTCACCACACGGTAACTTATCAGAAAGAGGCGACTCTTATGTAACTACTGGTGACAGGGGCGGAATCGACTTAACAGAAAAAGTATTAACTGTTAAGAAACTGATTTCTAAATCATTCATTGGTAATGAAACAGAAGAAGATGCTATTATGCCAATCTTACCATTAATCAGAGAATCAATGGTTAGATCACATGCAAGAGGAATTGAGAATGCTATCTTATTTGGTAACAATGCTCAAGGCGTATACGGCGGATCTGCACCATTTGATGGATTAGTACATAAAGCTACTGATGCATCTAAAGCACTTGTAGGTTCAGAAGCTTTTGCAGGCGATAAACTTACATCTCTTGAATTACTAGAAATGAGAAAGTCTATGGGTAAATACGGTGTTAACCCAGCAGACGTAGTATATATAGTATCACAAGAAGGATACTACAACTTACTAGAAGATGCTAATTTCCAAGACGTTAACATAGTTGGCGACATGGCGACTAAACTATCTGGTGAGTTAGGACAAGTCTTCGGATCAAGAGTATTGATTTGTGACGAGTTCGCAGCAAGAGCAGCTTCAAAAACTCATGCTGTAGCATTATATGCTAGAAACTTCATTATGCCTAGATTAAGAGGCGTTACAATTGAATCAGACTATGACGTAGAAAATCAAAGAAGAGTACTTGTGGCTTCACAAAGACTTGGATTTGACAACATCGTTGCAGGCGCAGGTTCAGTAGTTATCAGAAACTACGCAGCTAGTTAATAGCAAATTATGGTTTTCGTGGGGGTTCCTAAAATCCCCACAATTTAAATATGGCAGATTTAGTTACAGTACAAGATTTTAAGGATGCAGAAGGGCTTACTGGAGCTAAAGATGACGATCGCCTAAATATTTTAGTCCCACAGATATCAGAACTAGTTAAAAGATATTGTGGAACAAGTTTTGTTGATTATTACTCTACTGATAAGACAGAAGTAGTAAACATTACAGAGAACACATCAGTTATAATAGTAAGTGAAAGTCCTCTTGTGAGTGTTACTTCAGTTAAAGAAAGAACAGGACCAACAGAAACCTACACAACACTTGTTGTGAATCAGGATTATTATGTAGATACTACATTTGATGCTGTTAGAAGGGTTACTGGCAATGGAAGTAAAAACTTCCAGAAAGGTTTTGGATCTGTAGAGCTTAAATACCGATCTGGCTATTCAGCCGTTCCTTCTGACCTAAAATTAGCAGTACATGACCTAATTACATATTACTTACGAGACGAGCATAAGTCTAGGAGAACAATACAGGGAGCTACACTCGAGCAACAAGGCTCATCAAGTGTAAGGAACAATACTGATTTTCCAGACCACATTAAAAGAGTGCTAGACTTGTATAGAGTAATTGTGTAGTGAGAAGTAAACGTAAAAAGTATTTACAAGATTTTTTAAAGAATATGCAAGGCAGAGATGCTAAGGGTATTCAATCAATGCGAGTAACTATACGAAAACAAGATTGGTTAGAAGCATTTAAAATTAGTGCTGTAAATGCAGCAGACGATAAAACTATTGGCAAGACTATTGACAAAGCTTTTGATAAAGAGTGGAAAGAAATCTCTAAAGCTATAAAAGGTTGGTATGATGCTAAAAGTAGAGCCACTACATGGAAAAAGGTAGGTTATAAAGTAAAAGGCAATGAGATTATTATTAATATAAAAAATAGTAGTGAAACGTCTAAGAAATGGTACAACAATGCAATTATAAGTATGAAAAAACCTTTAAATAAATATGTAAAAGGTAAGGGATACGTAAGAAGAATTATTGGAGAACACGGTAAAGAACTAGAAAAAGCACAACAAGCTGGTGGTCAATTGGGTATGTTCAACGATGTTGTTGAAAGACCAGGATCGGCAGGTAATAATATGCAGACTTCTTTAGTTAAAGCTATGGGAGATACTGTAGATAATTCTGACTGGTGGTGTGGTTTTGTTGTTTATGCAGTACAGAATTACTTACATGCAAAAATAAACTCAAGAGTAGATAAGAGAAAGACTAAGAACAGTATACATAGAAACCACGTAATTGAGTTTCTAATTTCTCCTTCTCCTCCAAGTAAACAATCTGGAGCGCCAGATAGACAAGATAAAGAAGAATTTCAAAGCGTATTTAGAAGACACTTTAACGCTGAGATGAAGAAAAAGATAAAATCCATGAGAAGTGGAGGAGCCTCTAGAAAAGAGACAGCAGCATTTGTTTCAGATTCTCCAGATATTTTTGATGAATTTAGTGATTTTGGCGATAGTAAAGCAGTCGAAATTATGGAACAAGAAGCTAGAAGGGCACTGAGAAAAGCAAACGCTCAGATGTCTGGAGTAGGAAAGAAAACAAAAACAAGAGTAAGTTTTCAAAAACAATTAGCAGATGCCAGAGCAGAAAAGAAGATAGGAAAGGCTATAGAAGTAGCACGTAGAAACACTAAGATAAAAACAACATTAGTAGTTAGTCAGAAAGCATCTCCTCCTACAGGTAAGAAGGGACAAGGGGGCAAGAAAGTTGACCCAGGATTTAGAATGGACAAAGAAGGTATACTTATCAAAGATATGATAAATAATCTTCTACCAAGAGCCATACAACAAAACATGGGAACTCCTAGACTAAATAATAGGACAGGAAGATTCTCAAAAAGTGCCAAAGTAGACAATGTTCTAGTAGGGCCAAGAGGTGGATTATATATAGGATATACATACCCACAAAGACCATATGGAGTGTTTGAACCGGGACATGGTAGAACACCTTGGGCAAATCAATATAGAGACCCAAGACATATAATAGGCATGAGTATAAGACAGATAGTAGCTGTTAATATGAGAGGCCAAGCAGTAACATCATTAACAAGAGAGTTTGAGTAATTATGACAGTAGATACAAGACAGTACACAACACGAAGACAAAACATTGTTAACGCACTTGTAGAACTTATTGAAAGAATTGATGGTACTGGTGAACAACAGACAGCTGTCGCAGAGTGTAGTCCAAGACTTACATTCTGGGATGAAGTAAAAGAATTTCCAGCAGTTCACATAAACGCGGGTAGAGAAGTCCGTAGTTATGATGGTGGTGGATTTAAATTTCGTTATCTTACTCTAACATTAAGATGTTATGTAGAAGATAACGAGGACGCGGTGGGTGCTTTGGATGCATTGATTGAAGATTTGGAAACAACTCTTGAACATTATGACCCAATCACCTATTATGATAAAAATGGTGTAGCACAGAAAACTGTGCAAACCACAATACTAAGTATTGACACCGATGAAGGTGTTTTAGACCCTTTAGGAGTCGGAGAGATTCAAATTGAGGTCCAATACTAGAGGAAAACAGCTGCGATAAGTAATAATTTATCAAAGCTCTTTTCAAGGAAAAGGAGAAAAAAATGGCAGATAAATTTTATTTTAGCCGAGATACCGAAGTCTATTTAATGATGGGTGTTAATGCAGCAGGCTCAACAGCGGCTACATCATGGAAGATACCCGTATTAGATGGATTTAGTTTCTCACAAGGCACAAATACTAGTGAAATTACTCTTGCAGAGATGTCAGATGGCAGTGGAAACACAAGAAGAAGTAGACAAATGTTTACAGATTCTTATGCTCCAGCAGAGTGGTCTTTCCAAACTTATATGAGACCTTTTGTAGCAGCTAATGGAGCTACAAATGGATGGGAAGCAACTGGATCTGATAATCATCAGCATAGTGTAGAAGAACCTTTATGGGCAAACTTTGTTGCAGCCCCTACTTTTACAGCTTCAGATGGAACTACAGAAGCTGCATGGAGTGCAGGTATAACAAATAGTACTTCATCTAAGATTATTGATTTTGCGGACTCAGAAAAGCCCGCTTTAGGTACTTTCGATCTATTTTTTGAATTAGGTGGAGCTCAAGCAGGTAGTGGCCAGTCTTATTACAGACTACAGGACGCAGTTGTAAATTCAGCTTCTATCGATTTTGATATAGACGGAATTGCTACAATTACTTGGTCGGGATTTGCATCTATGGTTTCAGACCTAGCAAATTTACCTACAGCTACAACAAGTATTACTGAAGGTATTGCAACTACAGGTAATTTCATAAGAAATAGATTAACTCAACTATCAGTTACAGCAGCAGACACAACAGCATACCCAGGAGCATCTAGTAATGGAGTATATAACTTAGTTCTAACAGGTGGAAATGTAACCATGGAAAACAACATGACTTACTTAACACCAGAAACATTAGGCATAGTTAATCAACCATTAGGACATGTTACAGGTACAAGAAATGTAAGTGGAAACTTTACTTGTTATCTAAATAATGAGACAGGTGGGAGCTCAGACTTATTTGAAGACTTGATTGAAGGAACAGCAATTATTACTAATAGCTTTAATACAGTATTCAAGATTGGAGGTACTAATGCACCTAAAGTGCAAATAGACTTACCAAGATGTCACTTCGAAGTTCCATCACACTCTATTGATGATATAATCTCATTAGAGACTAGCTTCCATGCTTTACCAGGGTCAGTTGATCCTACTAATGCAGCAGATTTTGAAGCAAAAGTAACTTATACTGGTGTATAAAAACTAACCCGGGGGAGGAGACTCCCCCACTTAACTAAAAGGAAAAAATGACAGAACAAACAAAGAAAGTAAGTTTAGCGAGTTTATTAACTCCAAGCAAAACAGTAGTAGTGGACTATCCTGAATTTGAAGGGTTTTCAGTTTCACTTTGCTACTTAGCAAGGGAAGAGCTTGTAAAATTAAGACAGAGATGTCTTTCTCAGAAATTTAATAAGAAAACAAGAGCATTTGAAGAAGATTTAGATGACGATAAGTTCTTAACAAATTATTGTGCCTCCGTAATAAAAGGATGGACAGGACTAAAATACAAGTACTTAGAAAAAATGTTACTTGTAAACTTAACAGGTATTGACAAAGAAGGAGAGCTAGAATACTCTACAGATGATGCAGAAATACTAATGAAAAATGCGTCTGACTTTGATACTTGGGTAACAGAAACGGTAGCAGATTTAGAAAATTTTACCGGGAGCAAGTAGACTATATACTTGCTCGATTAGACTCCTTCTACAAAGAAGGGATGTTACCGATAGAGACATATTTAAGAATATGTGAACAAACAGGAGAAGATCCTGACCCAATGAAGATGCCTCCAGATAGGAGTGAATTTCCAGTAGAAGTTCAGGAAGCATTTTTATTACACGATTTTTTACCAGATACTTGGATAGAAGGTGGATATTTAGGAAAGAATTATTCAGCACTGGACTCATTATTGAATGTATTTAATATTGAGCAAAAACAACAAGTAGTTATATTTCTTAAGCATATAGACGCAAGAAATACTAATAAAATTAACAAAGAGCTTGAACGTAAACGCAAAAGCGCAGAGAGCAAGAAAGCATAGCTTATAGAGTACAATAGTGGCAAATAAGAAAAATCAAATAACCATTGAATTTAGTGATGGCGATACTTTAAAAGATCTTCAGAAGAAAGTTAAAAAAGCCGCAGGTGGTTTTGATGCATTATCTACATCTCAAAGAGGTGCAGACCGTGCAGCTAAAGGACTTACCCGACAATCCTCAAACCAAACTAAAAACTTTTCAAAACTGCAACAAGGAATTAGCGGAGGTATTGTACCTATTTATGCTACTTTAGCTGCTCAAGTATTTGCTGTTACAGCTGCCTTTCAATTCTTATCTAACTCTGTAGATTATAAAAACTTAATTGCAGGCCAAGAGTCTTTTGGTGCCGTTACAGGTACTGCACTAAAAACATACACTTTAGGTGTACAAGCAGCTACTGAAGGACAGTTAAGATTTTCCGAAGCAGCTCAATCTGTTGCTATTGGTACTGCTGCAGGACTATCTAGGTCTCAAATAACAGAAATAGGTAAAGCAGCAAAGAATACCTCCCTTGCATTAGGAAGAGACTTAACAGACTCATTTAATCGTCTCACAAGAGGTATAACAAAAGCAGAACCAGAACTATTAGACGAACTAGGTATCATACTTAGACTAGACCCTGCTCTTAAAGCTTATGCAGACCAGATAGGTAAAAGTAAAGAACAATTAAATCAATTTGAAAAATCTCAAGCAATCGCTAATGAAGTGCTAGATCAAGCTGAATCAAAGTTTGGTAAGATCGCAGAAATTATGGATCCTTCTGCTTTTGCCTTACAGCAATTTGCAGTAGCGTTTGACGATTTACTCAATAAATTTAAAGTAGGAATTGGTACAGTTTTACTACCATTATTAGGGTTTCTTTCTAATAATGTATATGCGCTTACAGCCGCATTAGCCCTTTTTGCACTTCCAATCGTTAAAACAATTTTGCCTAATTTTGATGCAATGGGACAAGCCGCTAAAGATAACATGGAAATGGCTACTAAGTCTGTAAAAACAGCACAGGGCGAGTTCGATAGATTGAACTTTAAAGATAATAAAACAACCAGAGATTCATCTATGACTGGCATTAATATGATGCGAGATAAAAAAGGACAAAAAAACATGTCCTCAATGTATAACCAGATGAATGCAAAACAAATAGCCTCTCACAAAAAAATGTTAGCACAAAAGAAAGGTGATTACATAAACTATACTCGACAAGAAAGACAAATAATGTTTAAACATCTAAAAATGCAAGAAAGATCTTTAGCAGTAAGCGAAGGTAAGAAAAGAGGAGAGTATGCAAAAACAACAAGCTTCTTTAAACTACAACAAGCAAGAATGGTTTTAATACAGAAAAAAGCAAGTGTTATGATGGTCGCTGCTACTAGAATGGCTTCCGGCCTTATGACGAAACTATTAAGTTTTGCAGGTGTTCTTGGGGTACTAGCTATGATAGGTGCTGTTGTTATGGGACTGATAAATCACTTTAGAACAGTAGATGAAGAACAAGAAAAATTAACAGAAAATATCGAAGAGCAAATAAAACTTCAGAAAGTTTTAAATATAGAGCTAGAAAGAATGAATGAAGTTAGAGCTAAAGGTCTGGTAAAAGGCGGATTAGATACTACTCTTCAATTTGGTAATATGGTACAGTCTGCTGATATGGCTAATTCTCTCCAAAAAATGAGTGATTTTAAAACCAAACAAGAAAGAATATTAAATAAAGACGGTGGGAATACTGACTTGTTCAACATGGGTGGGAACGTTAATGCTAATACAATTGCAACAAAATTACAACAGATAGACAACATTCAGGCAATGATAGATAAGAAAGCAGTACACTTAGCAGGTGCAAAAGAAGGCTCTCAGCAAGCAACAAATTTAAAATTAAGAATAGCTGACCATCAAAGATTAATTAACGTAAGAAAAGAAGAAATTGAACAATTAAAAGTAAATACCTTTGCGGATGAAAAACTACAAGAAAGTTATAATAATAATTTAAAAACTATAAAGGAACTTGAGAAGGGAGCAGTAGGCCCTCTGAAAGATACTTATGCAGAATATTATAAACTTCTTAGAGATAATGGTACTTTAAGTCAAGAGCAAATTGACGATTTACGAGATCAAGAAAGTGGTTTTAATAATCTAACTGAAAGAGTAAAAAGATATGGAGAAGTTAGCAAAAGTTTTCAACAAGCTTTAACAAGTATGGGCGGTAAAGGTATGCCGTTACAGAATCAAAGAAAAGCTTTAAATGATATGATAATAACACAGGAAGCATTAATTAGCCGAACAAAGATGGGAGGTACAGTAAAAGACGATCCTACTACTCTTAATAAAGACGAAGCAAACATTGCTAGGATTAAGAATGAAGCAGACGCTGCCCATTTAACAGCACTGAATGATTTCAAAATACAACTTGATGGAATTGTAACAAAGGAAAAAACAATATTAACAACTCAACAAACGAATGCAAGAACCTTCTTAGACTATGCAAATGCAAGAACAATAGCAGAGAAAAAAGCAAAGATAGAAGCTACAGGCATGCTAAAAGTAAATGAAAAATTAACACGAGCAACCCAAGACGAAGCTAATGCTCGAGCTGTAGTAACTGCTTTACAACTAAAGGATAATAAAACAAGAGCTGAATTTGAAAAAGAATTTGGAGAGAATGCTCAGTTTGAAATTGATAAATACATTGAGGGCGGTGGCATACTGCAAGAACAAGTACTAGACGCTGAATACGCAGTAGAGCTTGCCGAAGATAAAGTTAAAACAGTCACAAAAGAAGTAAAAGTTCAAAAAATACTAAATGCAGAACAACAAAAACAATTAGATATAGCAGCCATAAACTTAAAACTGAAAAAAGATACTCTCAATGTAAACTCAAAAGCATTAGCAGCACAGATAGGAAATGTTGGATTTAACAGTATGTATGGTTCAACAGGATTTGGAGCTCAAGCAAAGAAAGTACAAGATGTAGAGCAGAAAAAATTCCAAATAGAAGAAAAAAGACTTGCTCTTGTAGCTCAAAGAGATGCACTAGAAAAGCAAAAATACACAGCAGGTAGCAAAGAACAACTTGCAGAAGAAGCCTCAATTGCAAACAATGAGAAGAAACTAGACTTACTCAAAGCGCAAACAACAGCAGCAGAATTTGCGGCAAGTCATTTAGGTCAATTACAAATGAGCTTTGCAAAAGGTATAGAGGATATGTTTGTAGCAATTGCACAAGGTTCTATGTCAGCGAAAGAAGCATTTAAAGATATGGCATTAATGATGCTAAAACAAATGGCTCAAATCGCTGCACAGCAACTAGCATTAAAAGCTTTAGGATTTATGGGATTCCCAACTCCTATGGCTAATGGTGGAATAATACCTATGGCAACTGGTGGAATCATTCCTAAGTATTCACAAGGTGGAATAGCAACAGAACCTACTTATTTAGTAGGAGAAGGAAGACACAATGAAGCTGTTGTACCATTACCAAATGGAAGAAGCATACCAGTAGATATGAGAGGCGGAAGCGGAACAAACAATGTATCAATTAACGTAAATGTTGATGGAAGCTCCTCAAATGTTGCAGACGGAGAAAAAGGAAAACAACTAGGAAAAATGATGGAAGCAGCAGTAATGGAAGTAATACAAAGAGAGAAGAGACCTGGAGGAGTGTTAGGTAGATAATGGCAACAGCAATATTTCAAAACGATGGAAGTAATATAACAGGGTTTTCTGCAGGAGTACCTGTAGACAAAGGATTTCAAAGAACAAGTACCCCCAAAGTACATATTATGACTTTTGGAGATGGGTATGAGCAAAGAATAGCAGATGGTATTAATAATTTAGTTCAAGCAATGAGCGTAAGTTTTACTACAAGACCTAAAGCAGAGATTGATGATTTGGTAGCTTTCTTTGAAAGTTTAGGAGGTGTTACTAAGTTTAGAATGACAATAGATGATACAAATGGCAACGAAACAGTAAAAGTTGTGTGTAAATCATGGAATCAAACATGGGTATATGATAACTTCTATAGTTTATCTTGCTCTTTTGAAAGGGTGTATGAAGCGTAATGGCCGAACGAATAGCAATAAAAGACTTACAAAAGCTAGAACAGTCTTCAGGAATTGTAGATCTCTATGAAATTGAGCTAAATAATAATGCAAAAGCTTATATTACAAAAGCTCCAGATGGCAGTCTTCAAAACATAGAACTGTATGACTACGATACCCATACACAAAAAAATACTTACATACCTATTCCATTGGAAATAGAAGGAATTGATGTAACTACAAAAGGAGTATCCGCTAGACCCGTATTAACAATTGCAAACATTTTAACAGACTTTGAAAATGCAATCTCTCCCCTAACGTTTCAAGATTTAATAGGAAAGAAAATATATAGAAGAAGAACTTTACAAAAATACTTAGTAGGAGAAGCTTCAGAAACAGCTTCTGGAGTTGCTCCAGTAGAGTTTCCAAGGCAGATGTGGGTAGTAGATAGAGTAGAGCAGGAAGACTCATTAAGTATTGCTTTTGAACTAACAAGCCCTTTTAATACTGAAGGACTGGTACTTCCATATCGAGTAGTAGGACACAACGCATGTCCTTGGCAATATCAGGGTGCAAGTCCAGAAAAAACAGAAAGCAATAAACGTGGTGGTTGTTCTTGGCATACTGAAAGTAAATACATAATAAACGGAGTAGCATATCAAGTATATGTAAATTCAGATGATGAATATATAATTCCAAGTACAGTTACCTTTACTACCTGGGCGGGTAGTGGAGTTGCAGATGGGTATTATAAAACAACAACAACATTAGGTACCTCTAGCCAGGTTAGAAGATATAGCGCAGATGGAACAATAGACACCTCTGCAGATGGCAGCACAGTACTAAATTATTGGCAAGCTACACGAACTACTAGCGTAACTCCACAAGATAATCATTCGGATTGGTTAAGAGTTAGAGTATATGAAAGTTATAGTACAAGTACTACATATTATGCCTATACAGATGATAAATTAAATATGTTTGCAAGAGCAACATCAGGTTCTGAGTTAGTATGGCAAACAAAAATAACTCAATCTAATAATGCATTACAATTTGGAAACTACTGGAAGAGAGGAGACTTATGTGGTAAAAGACTTTCTTCTTGTCAAACTAGATTTGGGTTCGCCCCTATAACTCCTAGTGCATCAACTAGCACAGGAAAAGCAACTAAAGTTACCACTAGAACATTACCCTTCGGAGGCTTCCCAGGTGCAAGAAAATTTAAGTAGATTATTGCCTGAAATATATAGTCATATGGCTATTGAAGCTCCAAGAGAAGGATGTGGGTTAATTATTGATAAAGAAAATCCAAAATTTATTCCACTAGAAAACATAAGTGGAGAAAAAGACCACTTTACAATTGACCCAAAAGAATACGTTAAGTATTCAATTAAATCAAAAATATTATATGTAGTCCATAGTCACTATGATCAAGATTGTTATCCAAGTGAGCATGACAAAAACAACTGTAAGGCATTAGGTATTCCATACTTAATAGTATCTTACCCAGATAAAAAGGAATTTATTTATGACCCACGTTAAATTATTAGGAGAGTTAGGAGATAACTTTGGTACTGAATGGCAGTGCGCAGGTAACTCTGTGCGTGAAATTTTAAAACTTATTGACTGTCAAGTAGACGGGTTTAAAGAATATATAGCAGAGTGCCACGATAAAAATATTGCATTTACGGTGCAAAATGGAGAAGATTTTATAGATGCAGACATAAATGAACTTGCCCTAAATAACTTAAAAGATACTGTAATTATATCTCCTGTACCAGCAGGGTCAGGAAAAGGTCTCGGAAAGTTACTAACAGGACTATTAATGTTAGCTGCAATGTTTTTTATGCCGGGTATGGGAGGCTTAACATCGGCTACAGGGGGTATAGGAACTTCAGGAGCTATAACTCAAGCAGGTATGGCAGGTTTACACGCAGGAGGTACTCTTAATATAGCAACAGGAGCTGTAACTGGGTTAAGTGCCTCACAAGCTGCAGCGGCAGGTCTAACTTTAGGTTTAACAGTACCCGGCGCAATGGTCATGATGCTAGGAGCAAATTTAGCAATAGCAGGTATAACAGAAATGTCAGCTCCAGATGCTGGAGACATGACCTCAGACCCTTCATTTCTTTTTAATGGAGCAGATAACAACCTAGAACAAGGACAACCTGTACCAGTATTATATGGTACAATGAAAATAGGCGGAACACCAATTAGTCAAGGATTCCAAACAGGAGCAATAAGAGGTGCGTCACTTAATTATAGCACAGGCACTGTAACAGGAGGTTATTACGGAGGCCAAAACGGTACTAGTAGTGGCGGTGGTGGTAACTCTGGTAAACAAGGATCAGTGAGTCAACTTTAAGGATAAATTATGGCAAAATATACAAGTAAACCTTTTGGTACAAAAACAATAACAGATAGACAGAATCCAAATAAAACACAGGTTGCTGCTGCTTATGATATTCTTTCAGAAGGAGAGATCGAAGGATTAGCAGATGGTTTTTCATCTGTATACATTAATGATGTTCCAGTCATTGATACACTTGCAAATGAGATTATAAAAGTTAGAAAAGCTATAGTAAATACTACAGGCGGAACAGCTACAGTATCTAATAGTACTTTTGGGGAAATAAACGCTCTTTCTAATAATAATGTATCTGGCTTAAAGTTAGGTACAAGACATATTTTAATTGAAAAAGCAGGTAATTATGGATCAGGTATTGCAAGTGGAACAAAAGATTCAAATACTATAACTACCTCCTCTTCATTCTTTACTAGCCCTATGATAGGTGCGTTAAATTCAGTTGGTATTCAAGGGTACATAAGAATCTCTGGTGCAGGAGTAGATGGAACTGATCTTATTACTATGGCAACATTTGTAAGTGCTACAGAAATAGGAACAACAGAACCAATTGCTACAACTGTTAGTAATGTGGATATATATGTAGATTTTAAAGCTAAACTTACAAGTATTGCAGGAAATGTTGCTACTTTAAGTGCTACTCCTGGAGTTACTTTATCAAACGCTATATCTACAATAACAGGCGCAAATGTAAGTGAAACAAGACTTAAAAATTTATATAATCTTGAGAACTTACAATTTGAGATGAATACCGGAACTCAAACTCAAGGACCTATTATAGTAAATTCAAGTTTTGGTCAAGCAGCTGTAGTAGCAAATCCTGGCATAGAGTTAGAGCAAGGAGACTTAAGAGACATAATAGGAACAACAGGAAATTTAGTAAATGCATATAATAATGATTTAGACGAACCTTCAAGTTCTGAAGGAAGTTCCGCAGATACTCTTATGTCTTCTGCATTTTTAGAAGTATCAAACCCATCAGAAGTAGATGAAATACATCTAACTTTTAACCTACCTTCCTGTCACGCATTAAAGTCGTCTTCAGGAGCTAAAGGGCCTTCTTACGTTGAGTTACAAATTTTCTTTGAATATTCTACAGATGGAGGAGCAAGTTATATATCAGAGCTCGCTTTTGGTCCAAGTAATAGCGACGTAATGAACAGAACAGGAGGATTGCACATATTTTCTAGAAGTGGTTCTGATTTACCAAATAACGGCTATATAAGACCTTCAAAAGCACAGTATGCAGCATTTGTAGAAGAGTTTGTAATAAATACAGAACAATTTCAACCTTTTGACGACTATAGAATTCGTGTAAGAAGAATCAATGATTTAAATTTTAAATCTGGCTCTTTTCAACATACTAACAATTGTATACTACAATCTGTAGAAAGTATTATAAAAGATAAACTAGCCTATCCGCATACAGCATACGCCTTTACATCTTTTAACGCAAAAGACTATGATGGCTCCGTGCCTTCAAGAGCCTTTGCTCTTAAAGGAATGAAAATTCAAGTACCTACAAACTACGCCACTCGAGATGAGACAGGAGGGGCTGCATTATATAATAGAAATATAAGCTCTGGCGCAATAGAAAGTTCTTATCAAAACTGGGACGGTAATTTTAGAGGAGACTCAGATACTTATAGCTTTTCTTCCGTAAACTATGGCAAAGTATTTTGTGATAATCCTATTTGGGTTATGTATGACCTACTTACTAATGAGCGTTATGGTATGGGTCAATTCATTCAAAAAGAAAATATAGATAAGTATGAGTTGTTTAGGTTAGCAAAATATTGTGATGAAGAAATTCCAGACGGAAATGGAGGAGTAGAACCTAGGTTTACTTGTAATGTGTATTTTTCAGAATCAGGTGAAGCCACTACAGTATTAAGACAACTTGCATCCATATTTCATGGAATGGGTCTCTGGGCAAATGGAGAATTCACAGTAACAGCAGACCAGCCAAAAGAACCAGTAGCATTATTCTCAAAAGCAAATGTTATTAATGGTCAATTTACTTATGAGGGAACAGGAGATAGAGTAAGAACAAATCAAGTAAAAGTAACATGGAATGACCCAGAAGATAACTATAGACAGTCCACAGAATATGTAGAAGATTATGAAAGTATTGCAGAAATAGGGAAAATAATAAGATCAGAACAATTAGCTTTTGGTTGTACTTCTAGAGGACAAGCCCACAGAATGGGTAAATGGAAACTCCTTTCAGAGAAAAATGAAAGAGAAACAGTAACTTTTGAAACAGGTCAAAATGCAATAGGATTACTGCCAGGACAAGTTATAGCTATTCAAGATGCAGATAGAGACAGAATTTCTTATGCAGGTAGAGTTTCAAATACAGGAACAAGATCAACAACAGTTATTCCTCTAGATAGAACAATTAGTTTACCCACATATGACGCTGCTTTTCCACCTGAATTAGTTTTAATGTACCCAAAAGGAGGGGCATATCTTATTGATGATAGTGCAACTATTGGAGGAGTAGACTACGTAAAAGGAGAACTAATAGGAAGCATCACTACTTCAGCTGCAGCTGCAAATGAAGACGCAAATATAGAATGGTCAGAAGAATTCAGAACAGAAATAAAAACAATTACTACTAGTGCAGGAAATGTTTCGTCTTTAACAGTATCTAGTGCTTTTTCAGAAGCCCCCGAAACTGAGGCTATCTGGGCATTAAAATTATACAATGCAGACGGAACTCTGAAAGTTGGTACATTAAAAGAATACAGAATCATTGCTATAAAAGAAGACGAAGGCAAATTTAGTATAGCTGGGTCAGAGTATTACAAAGAAAAGTTTTCCGAGATAGAAAAAGGATATGGATTAGAGCTTAGACCCACAAAAGAGTCAGCAGATCCTGATGATGTAGTACCAGTACCTACTAATATAGTTATTGCAGTTGAACCAATGGATTCAAGTAATACTAATTCTTCCACAGATACATCTGGAGTTATTACAGGAAACAGAGTAAACATTAGCTGGGATTATCCACTAAATGCAGACGGAACTAAATATAAATTTGCAAATGGTTTTGAAATTGTACATACATTCAATGGAGAAGAGACTACAGAACTTGTTGATACTGTAAACCAAAGTTTTACTTTTAATAATATTGCGGCGGGAGACTATGATGTACGAATAAGAACAAAAACTGCGATAGGCAGTGTTTCTCAATTTATTAGAAGAAGAGTAGAAATTGCAGAGAGTGAATTTATATCTCCAGGGGTATCTAGAACAGAGCTATTACCAAAAGGTGGAACATCTAGTAGAAATGTATTATTAGATGCTTCTTCAGGATTAGCAGAATTTAGTTCTAGTAGTTATACTATTACAACATTAAATGGAGTTACCTTTACAAATGAATCTTCTACTGATACTACATACCAACAAGCTTTTTCAAATATGGCTAGCGAAGCCTATTTGGTATTTAATTCAACGGATGCTACAGACAGATTAAAAGCATTAGAAATTAAAACAACAACATCAACGCCTTCTGTAACTTATTTTGCAGAATTAGGTGCAGGTTCAGAAGGGTTTACTACAGATACAGGGTCTATTCAAATTAACAAACATTCTAATCAGTTAAATGGTACAAATACTTTATTTACAACAGAGAATAAAGTTGGCGATTTAATTCAACTAACGAACGGGTCTACTACAACTTCAGCAACAGCATCAGCAAGTACAAATTCAACAACTGTAACTTTATCAAGTGCTAATTCTAATATCAAAGTTGGTATGTCAGTCTCAGGAACTGGAGTGGGCACGACAACAGTAGACTCAGAAACAGTAAGCACAGGTAACGCACATGTTACTTCTATAAACGGAACAACTCTAGTTTTATCTAGTAAACAAACAATTGGTAGTGGAGTTACATTAACATTTACTCCATACATAAGTTTCAAACGAATTAGATCTATAGAATCAAACACAGTATTATACTTTGAGGAGATAGTAGACAGACCTTATTCAGGAACAACAAAAGCAAGACAATCATACAGGTCAGATTTTACAAATGATGCCATACTTGCAAAAATAGCCAAAACAGGTAGTACATATAGTATAGAAGAATTATATGTATCTGCAGGTGGAGAGAAGGGCGACAAAGGTCCTCTAGGTCCAAAAGGTGGTGATGGCACTAAAGGACAGAAAGGTGTAGATGGTCCTAAAGGAGAGCCTGGAGCTGGTGGAGAAAAAGGTGTTAAAGGTGCGGCAGGAGACAAAGGACCTAAAGGTGGTTTAGGTGATGCAGGGGCTAAAGGAGAAGTAGGACAAAAAGGAGACCAAGGTGCTAAAGGTATTATTGGAGATACAGGTGTTAAAGGAGAATTAGGACAAAAAGGAGACCAAGGAGCTAAAGGTATTATTGGAGATACAGGTGCTAAAGGAGAAGTAGGACAAAAAGGAGACCAAGGTGCTAAAGGTATTTTTGGAGATACAGGTGCTAAAGGAGAAGAAGGACAAAAAGGAGACCAAGGTGCAAAAGGTCTTGTGGGTGCTACAGGTGCTAAAGGTTTAGATGGACAAAAAGGAGACCAAGGTGTTAAAGGTATTAAAGGTGGCGTAGGTGCTAAAGGTGAACTAGGGGTTAAGGGTACTCCGGGAGAAATTGGAGACAAAGGCGATAAAGGTGTAAAAGGTGTTTTTGGAAGCACTGGATTAAAAGGCGACCCCGGAGATGAAGTCTTCTTAATATATTATGATGGATTAGAGAATGACGCATTAAATAGTAATGCTAGTGTAACTACAACAAGTAAACCACTTGCTCCAGACATGGACGGGGGCTCTAGTGCTATTAGTAATTTATTTAGATTGACTCAAAAGGATGGAACAGTTACAGATTGGTACACAGAAGCAGCAGCTTTATCTGATTGGTACTTTGTAGCTTCTGCAGTTACTCCAGGATTATTTCAATCGCCTCGTGCAGAATGGACAGTTAGTGAGTATTTACAAGGGGAAAAAGGGCCTCAAGGAGATACAGGACCTAAAGGTGTTTTAGGAGCTAA